>Ga0247818_10000277_pt1 | contig 32073 bp, 20 predicted proteins | sample 13C_Glucose_Day1_FD_192424 | JGI IMG/M metagenome (GOLD analysis project Ga0247818, IMG submission 192424) | Soil microbial communities from agricultural site in Penn Yan, New York, United States - 13C_Glucose_Day1 | ecosystem: Environmental > Terrestrial > Soil > Agricultural land | place...
CGCAGCCTTTCTCTGCCGTTGTCTCGCCGTAAAGCGAGCAGCGGCATCCCGATCATGGTCAGTTGAGACCATGTCCCGACGTCCTTCTCATCGACACTGAAAGTATGTGATTTCGACCGTGTGGTCGTGATCGCAAACCTATCGACACGCCTGTCTTTTTCTGACCGGCGCGCCAAGCCTTGCCGTGCCGGATTTTCCGGTGAACGAGGCATGGTCGTACCTGCTCGACGGTTTCCCGGCTGACCATAGGGGCAACAGCCATGAAACTTACGCTCAAGGAATTTTTCGCAGGCTTCCTGCGTACGCGCCACATCGCCCGGCACTTCCGTCGCCTGGCGCTGCTGGAATCGATCAACGACACCACGGTCAGCCGTGAAGTCCCGCCCACCCTGGCCAACACCCTGGTCGATGCGGCCCATCGCGACAGCGGTGAACTGCTGTCGTCGCTGGGTACTCACACCGACGGCCTGACCGACTTTGAAGTCGACGCACTGCGCGCGCAGTACGGCCTCAATGAAGTCGAACACGAGCAGCCGCTGCCATGGTGGATCCACCTGTGGCACTGCTACAAAAACCCGTTCAACCTGCTGCTGACCCTGTTGGCGGTGATCTCGTGGCTGACCGAAGACCTCAAGGCCGCCACGGTGATTTTCTCCATGGTGGTGCTGTCGACGCTGCTGCGCTTCTGGCAGGAAAGCAAATCCAACCAGGCCGCCGACGCGCTCAAGGCAATGGTCAGCAATACCGCCACGGTGATGCGCCGCGACGAGCCGCGGATCGAACTGCCGATCAAGCAACTGGTGCCGGGCGATCTGATCGTACTGTCGGCCGGCGACATGATTCCCGCCGACTGCCGGGTGCTCAGCGCCAAGGATTTGTTCGTCAGCCAGGCGGCGATGACCGGAGAATCGATGCCGGTGGAAAAATTCGCCCGGCAGGCCGACCGCGACACGCGCAACCCGCTGGAGCTGGAGAACATCCTGTTCATGGGCACCAACGTGGTGTCCGGCACGGCGGTGGCAGTGATTCTCACCACCGGCAACAGCACCTATTTCGGCGCGTTGGCGCAGCGGGTCGGCGCCACTGACCGCGCGGTGACCTCGTTCCAGCTGGGCGTGAACAAAGTCAGCTGGCTGCTGATCCGCTTCATGTTCGTCATGGCGCCGCTGGTGCTGTTCATCAACGGTTTCACCAAGGGCGACTGGACCGAAGCGCTGCTGTTCGCGCTGTCGATTGCCGTGGGCCTGACCCCGGAAATGCTGCCGATGATCGTCACCTCGACCCTGGCCAAAGGTGCGGTGTTCCTGTCGCGCAAAAAGGTCATCGTCAAACGTCTGGACGCGATCCAGAACTTCGGCGCCATGGACGTGCTGTGCACCGACAAGACCGGCACCCTGACCCAGGACAAGATCTTCCTCGCGCGCAATGTCGATGTCTGGGGTGAAGACTCCGACGATGTGCTGGAAAAGGCCTACCTCAACAGCTACTACCAGACCGGGCTGAAAAACCTGCTCGACGTGGCGGTGCTGGAACACGTGGAAATCCATCGTGAACTGAAGGTCGGCACGGCGTTTCGCAAGGTCGATGAGATCCCTTTCGACTTCAATCGTCGACGCATGTCGGTGGTGGTGGAGGGGCGTGGCGAGCCGCATTTGCTGATCTGCAAAGGTGCGGTGGAAGAAGTGTTGGCGGTGTGCACCCGCGTGCAGCACGGCGAAGTCGAAGAAGCCTTGAGCGATGAATTGCTGACCCGGATTCGTCAGGTCACCGCAGCATTCAACGCTGAAGGCTTGCGCGTGGTGGCGGTGGCTGCCCGCTCGATGCCGGAAGGTCGCGACACTTACAGCCTGGCGGATGAACAGGAACTGACGCTGATCGGTTACGTGGCGTTCCTTGATCCACCGAAGGAAAGCACCGCGCCGGCACTCAAGGCTTTGGCCGAGCACGGCGTGGCGGTCAAAGTGCTGACCGGTGACAACGAACTGGTGACCGCGAAGATTTGCCGCGAAGTCGGTCTGGCGCAACAGGGCTTGCTGATGGGCAACGACATTGAGCGCATGAGCGACGCCGAGCTGGCGGTGGCGGTGGAGAACACCAACGTCTTCGCCAAGCTCACGCCGTCGCACAAGGAACGCATCGTGCGCATCCTCAAGGGCAACGGGCATGTGGTCGGCTTCATGGGCGACGGCATCAACGACGCCCCGGCACTGCGCACCGCCGACATCGGGATCTCGGTAGACAGCGCGGTGGACATCGCCAAGGAAGCCGCGGACATCATCCTCCTGGAAAAGAGCCTGATGGTGCTGGAGGAGGGCGTGCTCGAAGGGCGTCGGACTTTCGCCAACATGCTCAAGTACATCAAGATGACCGCCAGTTCCAACTTCGGCAACGTGTTCTCGGTGCTGGTCGCCAGTGCGTTCATTCCGTTCCTGCCGATGCTGCCGATGCACCTGCTGGTACAGAACCTGCTCTACGACATTTCGCAGATCGCGATTCCGTTCGACAACGTCGATGAGGACATGCTGAAAAAGCCACAGCGCTGGCAGCCGGCTGATGTTGGACGCTTCATGCTGTTCTTCGGGCCGATCAGTTCGATCTTTGACATCACCACGTTCGCCTTGATGTGGTACGTGTTCGATGCCAACACCCCGGACCACCAGACGCTGTTCCAGTCCGGCTGGTTCGTGGTGGGGCTGCTGACCCAGACGCTGATCGTGCACATGATCCGCACGCCGAAGATTCCGTTCCTGCAAAGCCGTGCAGCCATGCCGCTGCTGGTGATGACCGGGATCATCATGGCGGTCGGGATCTTCCTGCCGATGGGGCCACTGGCCAACTACTTCAAACTGCAGGCGCTGCCGTCGCTGTACTTCGTGTTCCTGCCGATGATCCTGCTGGCGTACATGGCGCTGACCCAGGCGGTGAAAGGCTTCTACATCCGCCGGTTCGGCTGGCAATAACAGCAGGCTGCAATCTTCACCTGCCACCCTTTAGGAGCTGCCGCAGGCTGCGATCTTTTGATCTTGCTTTCAAAGATCAACAGATCGCAGCCTGCGGCAGCTCCTACAGGGATCGGGTGTTTCAAGTGCATTGGCAGCAAGCCCCAACCAAGGGACTGTATCTATTCAAGGAGCTTCATCATGCAAGCCGTCAACAACCTCAACCTCGATTCACTGCTCGACACCCTCGTCAGCCTCAGCGCGGCGTTCATCCTCGGCGGCCTGATCGGTTTCGAGCGCCAGTACCGGCAACGCACTGCCGGCCTGCGCACCAACGTGCTGGTGGCGGTCGGCGCGGCGATTTTCGTCGACATGGCCAACCGTCTCGGCGGCGCTGAAGGCGTGGTGCGGGTGGTCGCCTACGTGGTCTCGGGCATCGGCTTTCTCGGTGCCGGGGTGATCATGCGCGAGGAGGGTAACGTCCGTGGCCTCAATACCGCCGCGACTCTGTGGACTTCCGCCGCCGTCGGTGCCTGCGCCGGTGCCGACCTGCTGGCCGAAGCGGTGCTCGGCACGCTGTTCATCCTCGCCGCCAACACTTTGCTGCGGCCGATCGTCAACAACATCAACCGCCAGCCACTGGACGTAGTCTCGGCCGAAGTCACCAACATCGTTTACGTGATCGCCCGGCGCTCGCAGCAGAAAGCCGTGTTCGCCCTGCTCGAAGCCGAGCTGGAACGCAGCAACTACCCGGCCAGCGACATCGACGTGCACGCCTTCGGTGCCGACGAAATCGAGATCGAAGCCACGCTGGCGACCACTTCGGTGGACGGTGACGAACTGGATGCCCTGGTGGCACGGATCTCGACTTCAGCGCTGGTGGTGCAGGCGTTCTGGAGTCCGAGTACGACGGAATAAGGCAACAACATCGGGCCGCGATTCGGCGTGGCTCCCGGCGATCACAATCGCCACCTCTGTTTCAGGAAAATCGCCGCATCGGAGAATGCCTGTGCGGCATCTTGTCGGCTTTCAAGAGGTTTCCAGCTGTCTTTAGGATTTTTCCTACATAGGTTCTGATTGGATCTGGTTAGCGTGTTGACCACATTTTCTTACGCCGTCAAACCCTATGTCCTACAAGTGCAAACGAATCGTGATTGTTGAAGAACAGCACGCTCTGCAATCCAGAATCGCCAGAGTCTTCAACGAACTGGGCTACCGCCACCTCACGCCAGTGCGTTCGTTTCGTGAACTGTTGGCGTTGACGCATTACTCCCATGAGCCGTTCGAGCAGTTCGACCTGATGATCATCAATGGCGAACTGATTGCCGCCGCGGGTGTTGACCCGGTGCGCTTCTTTCAGGGCAACCCACAGATCCGCCACGGCGTGATTCACGATGCCCGGCGCGGTCAGCCACGGGCCGAGGCGATTTATGCCACCCATCGACGGCAGCTGTTCATGCTCCGTACGCCGGATCGCCAGACTCTTGGCCCCGTACTTGAACATCTCGATGGTTGAGCGATTACAGATGCTCCCTCGCGAGCTCAACACTCATCCGCACTTCACCCACAATGAGACACCCCTCATGCCCAATCTGCCGCTTCGTATCCTGGTGCTTGAAGACCATGCTTTCCAGCGCTCCGTAGCGGTGAACATGTTGCAGGGTCTGGGTTGTGAGCAGGTGCTGGAAGCCAGCGACGGTGCGCAGGCGCTGGCGTTGCTCGATCAAGTCGGCTCGGTGGACGTCGCCCTGTGCGACTTGCAGATGGAGGGCATGGACGGTCTGGAGTTTCTGCAGCGGGTGGGCGCGTCGGGTCAGGTCAGGTCGGTGATCATCAGCAGTTCGCTGTCGGCGGATCTGCGGCGGGCGGTACACCAGATGGTCGCGCTGCTTGGGCTGAACCTCCTCGGGGATGTCGGCAAGCCGCTGCACGCCCAGGTGCTGGCCGAGTTGCTGGACACATTCGTCAACCGGCAGATCAGCCCGTCGCAGCCGCAGCGTACGACGACGCTGGCCAGTGAAAGGGAGGTACGCCATGCGCTGGCTGAAGGCCAATTGCAGGCCTGGTATCAACCCAAGTTCAACCTGCAGAGCGGCGAAGTCTGTGGCCTCGAAGTGCTGTGCCGCTGGCTGCATCCGACACGCGGGTTGATTTCGCCGGCGCTGTTCGTGCCGGTGCTTGAGCGTTGCGCGCTGCTCGACGAGATGCTGTTTGCGCAGATTGGTCAGGCCTTGCGGGTGCAGCGCAGTGCCCGGGCGCAGGGCTTTGTCTTGAACATGGCGTTCAACCTGCAAACCGTGCAATTGGCCAATGCGCAACTGACGTCGACGTTGAAAAGCCTGTTGGCCGAACATAAAACCTGCGGTTCGAGCCTGACCTTCGAGCTGACCGAAAGCGGTCTGCTCGAAGCGCCGGCCACCAGTCTGGAGAGTCTGGTGCGATTGCGCATCATGGGCTGTCGCTTGTCGATCGACGATTTCGGTGCCGGATTCTCTTCATTGCAGCGTTTGTGTCAGTTGCCATTCAACGAGATCAAGCTCGACGCCGATTTCATTCGTAACCTTGCGCACGAACCCCGTTGCCGCGCGGCCATCAGCAGCACCCTGGCATTGGGCGAAACCCTGGGCATGAGCGTGGTCATCGAGGGCATCGAAACCGATGCGCAACGTCGGGAGTTGCTGGCGCTGGGTTGCACGCAGGGCCAGGGCTACTGGTACGCACGGCCGATGGCCGGGGCCGACTTGCTGAACTGGCTGCAACAGCGCAACCACCGGAGAGACTCGGATGAATGAACGGATTTTTAGGAAAGATCCTACAGAGTTGCTCCTGCGGCTTGCGTAGCCTTGGCGCATCCAACCCACTCCAGGAGATTGAGCATGATCAATAAATCCCTGCGCATCCTGATTGCTGATCCGCAGCATTTTCACCGGATGAAAATCGAGCGCCTGTTCAATCGCCTCGACTACTTCCGCGTCGCTCCGGTACAGAGTCTGCTTGAGCTGCTGACCCTGGTGGACTACGGCTGTGAACCGTTCGACGCCGTGGTCATCAACGCCGAGCTGGCGGCCGGATCGCTGGACCTGCCGGGGTTTTTCCTCAACAACCCGCATGTGCGCCACGTCCTGGTCTATAACGAGCCCACGGCACCGGCGCTGACACCCGCCGGTTTCGCTCAGGAAAACCTGCAGATCAGCCATGTCGCGTTGCCCGATGCGGCCGCGATCAGGCACCTGATGGCGCGGGTCGATGTTGCCCCGGTTTGCGCGGCGAACACCTGGAAACCGGCGCCAGCCCTGCAGCGCCGGGCTTGAGCACGGATAACCCTTCCGCGCAACTGTCAGATCTGACAGGTAGATACGGTTTGCTTCCCGTGTAACAGTCTTTGCGCAGCCACCCCGGCGAAGAACAGCCGATGCCGATGGCGCCATCGTCCTGTTTTTGCACTGGGAGCGGTCATGAAGTCAGCGCTGATCGTCGACGATCATCCGGTGGTAAGGGCTGCCGTGAAACTCGTACTCGAAGCCGAAAGGTTCAAGGTGATTCACGAAGCATCCAGCGCCAGCGAAGCCATGGTGCTGAGCCGTGAACACAAGCCGAATCTGGTGATACTCGATCTCAAGTTGCCGGGAGTCAGCGGACTGGAGGTGCTGGAGCGGTTCAAGGCCAACGACCCCGGGTGCAGGGTGCTGATCTTTACTTCTCAGGATCCGCTGCACTATCAGGATCGTTGTCTGCGTAGCGGCGCCATGGGTTACGTGGCTAAAACCAACCAGTTGCTGCAATTGCACAAGGCTGTCCAGGCACTGATGTCGGGCTACTCCTATTTTGCTGCGCTGCCTGATAACGGCCTTGTGTCGACCCCGTCGCACCGCAGCGAAAAACAGCTGATCGACGAGCTCTCCAACCGAGAACTGAACATTCTCGAACAGTTGGCCCTGGGCAACCCCAACAAGAAAATCGCCGCTGAAATGTTCCTCAGCCACAAGACCGTCAGCACCTACAAAACCCGCTTGATAAAAAAGCTGGGGCTGCACTCAAAGTCACCGGTGTACTTGCGCGAATTCGCCAAGCGCAACCATTTGATCTGAGTAGAAAATTGAACCTGCAACGCTGGTGGTGCGTGCTGTGGTTGAGCATCACGGCCACCTGCTGGGGCAGTGAACCGCCACAGCCACTGGAGTTGTTGAGCCAGGCGGCACTGGAAAACATCCGGGTTCCGCTCGACGAGCAGGATCGCCAATGGCTGCGCCAGCACCCACGGTTGCGCATGGGCATTTCCGGCGCCGATTACCCACCGTTTGAAATCACCCGCAATCGGCTGGAGCTGGAAGGCCTCACCGCCGATTACGCGGAGCTGCTGGCGCAACTGCTCGGTGTGCGGGTCGAGGTGCAACGCTTTACCCATCGCGACGCGGTGATGAGCGCACTCAAGCGCGGCGAACTCGATCTGCTGGGCACCTCGAACAATTTCGAGCTGGCCGATCCGGATTTCATTTTGTCGCGCCCCTACGCCGAAGATCAGCCGATGCTGGTGACCCGGCTCGACGAAACGTTACCGGCGGATCTGGCGGGCCAACGCATCGCCATGGTCGAAGACTATCTGCCGCTGACCAGCGTGCAGGCGTTCTACCCCGAGGCGAACGTGCAGCGCTATCCCTCGGCGATGGATGCGCTGGGTGCGGTGGCATTCGGCGTCGATGACGGCTATCTCGGGGATCTGATCAGTGCCAATTACCTGATCAACACCAATTATCGCAATGACCTGCAACTGGCCGGGCCTTCCGGGCTGGATGCCAATCCCTTCGGTTTCGCCCTGCTGCGCAGTGACGTACGCCTCAAACGCATCATCGACAAGGCGCTGGCGGCGATTCCCATGGAGCGTCGTCAGCTGATCGAACAGCGCTGGAGCGCGGGGCGTGCGCACATGGCCACGCAGTCGCGGGTGCGCCTCAGTGCCGGCGAGCAGCAGTGGCTGGAGCAACATCCGCGGGTGCGGGTCGGCGTGATCGAAGACTTCGCACCGTTGACGTTTTTTGATGCCGACGGGCGATTCAACGGGCTGTCGGCGCAGTTGCTCAGCCTGATCAGTCAGCGTACCGGGCTGCAATTCGAAGTGGTTCGGGGGCGTTCGCTGGACCGCCAGATCGAGCAGCTCAAAGCCGGTGAACTCGACGTGTTGCCGGTGGTGACCCCGAGCAGCGAACGGGAAACCGAGCTGCAATTCACCCGCGCCTACCTGAACAACCCGTTCGTGCTGATCAGTGCGACAACGGCGGGTAGTCCGCGCAGTCTCATTGATCTGCCAGGCAAGCGTCTGGCGATATATCGCGGTCATCCACTGCGTGACTACATTCTGCAGCGGGTGCCCGGGATCCGCCTGGTGGAAGTCCGCAGCCCGGCCGACGGCATGGAACTGATCGCCAAGGGGCAGGCCGACGCCACCGTCAGCTCGCTGCTGGTCGCGCGTTTTCTGATTGCCCGCCTTTACCGCGAGCGCCTGCGCATCACCAATACCATTGGCGATCAACCGGCGCGCATCGCCCTGGCGACCGCACCGCAGGATACGGCGCTGCACACGATTCTGAACAAGGCGCTGCTGAGCATCGCGCCGCAGCAGATGGACGAACTGGTCGAGCGCTGGAGCCATGACGTGGTCGTGGAAGAGAGCTATTGGCAGCGTCATCGCCGCGAAATCCTTCTGGCGTTTGCCGGTGCGGCAGGGTTGCTGTTGCTGGCCTTGGCCTGGATCGGTTTTCAGCGCTGGCAGTTGCGCCAGCGTCAGCAGTGGCTGCAGCAGTTGCAGCAAGCCAAGGATGCCGCCGACGATGCCAACCGGGCCAAGACCACGTTTCTGGCGACCATGAGCCATGAAATCCGCACGCCGATGAACGCCCTGATCGGCATGCTCGAACTGGCCCTCAAGCGTGCCGAGGAGGGCGTCACCGACAAGCTGGCGATCGAGGTCGCGTCCGGTGCCGGCCAGCAATTACTGGGGTTGATCGGCGATATTCTGGATATCGCGCGTATCGAGTCCGGGCATCTGTCCCTCGCACCGCAACGGGCCAATCTGCGCGAACTGGTGATCTCGGTGTGCCGGGTATTCGAGGGGCTGGCGCGGCAGAAGCGCTTGCTGTGGCGTGTTGAACTGGATGCACAGAGTGACGTTGAGGTGATGCTCGACCCGACACGCTTCAAGCAAGTGCTGTCGAACCTGTTGAGCAACGCGATCAAGTTCACCGAGTACGGTCAGGTCAGTCTGCAACTGGCGGTGACCAGGACAGCGCTCGGCCAGTTGGCGGTGAAGGTGGTGATTGAAGACAGTGGCATCGGCATCAGTGAGGATGACCGCAAACGCCTGTTCAGCCCGTTTGTCCAGGCCGGCAATCATGGTCAGTCAGCGCGCAGTGGCTCGGGGTTGGGGCTGGTGATCAGCCGCAACCTCTGCGAAATGATGGGCGCAACGCTGCGCCTTGACAGCGAGCCGGGGCATGGCACGCGGGTCGAGATAACTCTGCAATTGCTGCCGTTGGCCGCGCTCGCCTCCGAGGCGACAAGCCCCGTAGTGGCGGACACGCCGGTGCGCTCACTGAGCGTGCTGGTGGTGGACGATCATCCGGTCAACCGCTTGCTGCTGTGCTGGCAACTGAGTGAACTCGGCCACCGCACGGTTGACATCGAAGACGGTGAACAGGGTTTGCAGCGCTGGCGGGCACAAGCATTCGATGTGCTGATCACCGACTGCAACATGCCGCGGCGCAACGGCTACGAACTCGCCCGGACGATCCGTGACGAAGAGGCGGCGAGCTGCCGGGCGCGTTGCCTGATTCTCGGGTTTACCGCCAACGCGCAGGTCGAGGAGCGGAGCCGTTGCCTGGAGGCCGGCATGGACGATTGTCTGTTCAAGCCGATTCGCTTGCGTGATCTGCAACAGGCGCTGCAGGTGGCCAGTCACGGCGAAGGTGAACACCTGCCGACCCCGGCAGTGACGTTGACCGAGATCGATCTGAGCGCGCTGGAGCAGATGGCCGGAGACGATCATGCGGTGATGCAACGCCTGCGCGAACAAGTGTTGCGCAGCTTGCACGACGATCTGCAACGGCTTGATGCGGCGCGCCAGCCTCAGGATCTGGACGGGTTGCGGACACTGGCGCATCACATCAAGGGCGGTGCGCAAATGGTAGGTGCGGCGCGAGTGGCGGCAGCGTGCACCGATCTCGAACAGGCGTGCCGCGACGCCGAAACCCTGGCTGTCCACCGCTCGGTGGACACGCTGCGCACCGCCATGCTCGGTCTCGCGCAGCGTCTTCAGGACTGAGCGTTCAATCCCACTGCGGGGCAATGCCTTTCGGGCTGGTCAGGCGCTGGCCGCGCTCCAGACCGGCGATCAGCGCCATGTCGGCTACGCTCAGGGTCAGCGCGGTGGCACCGAGGTTGCTCTGCAGGTTGGCGCGTTTGGTCGATGATGGAATCACTGCGTAACCCGACTGCATTGCCCAGGCCAGAGTGACCTGCGCCGGGGTCGCTTGCAGGCGTTCAGCAATCTGCTGGATCACTGGATCCTTCAGCACTTCGCCATAGGCGAGGGTCATGTAGGAGGTGATCTGGATGCCCTGGCTGCGGGCGAACTCGACCACTTTGCGGTTTTGCAGGTACGGGTGCAGTTCGATCTGGTTGGTGGCGATGTTTTCTGCACCAACCGCTGCGATGGCCTGTTGCATCAGCTCGATGGTGAAGTTGGACACCCCGATCTGCCGGGTCAGGCCCAGGCGTTTGGCTTCGAGCAGGGCGCCCATGAATTCGGCGACCGGCACCTGATCTTCCGGCGACGGCCAGTGGATAAGCGTCAGGTCGAGGTAGTCGGTCTGCAATTTCTGCAGGCTTTCCTTGAGGCTCTCGATCAGACGATCCTTGGCGAAGTTGGCGATCCAGATCTTGCTGGTGATGAACAGCTCTTCACGAGCAATGCCGCTGGCGGCGATGGCTTGACCGACCTCGGCTTCGTTCTCGTAGATCTGTGCGGTGTCGATGGCGCGGTATCCGAGTTCAAGGCCGGTGCGCACCGAATCGATGACCACCTGACCTTGCAGGCGAAACGTACCCAGACCAAAGGCGGGAACAGACATTGATGACTCCAGGGTTGCAGTGGGAATGGGCAGGAGTATCCGCATCTGAGCCCTTGAGAAAAACCGCTGTCGGGGCAAAGCACTGTTGAGCAGAAGTCATGAATCTTTCGCCGCCGGCAACACTCCTGTCGGCGCTGCGGCACGCTGCGATCTTTTGATCCTGAAAAACAAGTTCTAAAGATCGCAGCGTGCCGCAGCGCCTACAGGGGGGATCGCTTGCGAAGGGCGTGCCACTGTCCTGCAGGTGGAACACTAAAGCCGGTTTTTGCCGTCTAGTCCTCCAGCTGTCATGGATTTAAGCTTAATCCATTGCGTCACCCACCTTTTGGAGGCAACCATGAAAAACATCATCGGTATCTACACCAGCCCTCGCGGCCATTGGGTCGGCGATGGTTTCCCGGTGCGCACCCTGTTTTCCTATGACAATCTGGGCAAACACATCAGCCCGTTCCTGTTGCTCGATCACGCAGGCCCGGCCGAATTCACTCCGACCACCGAGCGCCGTGGCGTCGGCCAGCACCCGCACCGTGGTTTTGAAACGGTGACCATCGTCTACGACGGCGAAGTGCAACACCGCGACTCCACCGGCAGCGGCGGCACCATCGGTCCCGGCGACGTGCAATGGATGACCGCTGCATCCGGGATCCTGCATGAAGAGTTTCACTCGGATAATTTCGCCAAGACCGGCGGCAAGCTGGAAATGGTGCAGTTGTGGGTCAACCTTCCGGCTAAGGACAAAATGGCCGCGCCCGGCTACCAGACCATTCTCGACGGCGACATTCCCAATATCGCGCTGAAAGACGATGCCGGCCGGTTGCGGCTGATCGCTGGTGAGTTCGATGGGCATAAAGGTCCGTCGCAGACCTTCACGCCAATCGACGTCTGGGACCTGCGGCTGAACGCCGGCAAGTTGCTGACGCTGGATCTGCACGAAGGGCGCAACACCGCGGTGGTGCTGTTGAAAGGTTCGGTGCAGGTCAACGGTGCGCAAACTGCGAGTGTCGGGCAGTGGGTGCTGTTCGAGCGCGACGGTCGTCAGTTGACCCTTGAGGCCAGTGAAGACGCGGTGGTGCTGCTGCTCAGCGGCGAGCCGATTGATGAACCGATTGTCGGCCATGGCCCGTTCGTGATGAACACCGAACAGGAGATTCATCAGGCATTCGCCGACTTCCAGTCCGGGCGTTTTGGCCGGATGCACGGGTAATTCCCCCCCTGTGGGAGCGGGCTTGCTCGCGAAAGCGCAGTGCCAGTCAATGCGTGTCTGACTGATCCACCGCCTTCGCGGGCAGGCCCGCTCCCACATTGGGTTTTCGGTGTTTTTGCGCGGGCGTTCATCCTCTGAAATCAATTGCTCCTACACTGAGCTAATCTGTGCGATCTTCTCGCGATTGGCCCCTGTCGGAGTGGTTTGATGTTGTCTTTTTTGACCGAACATCCGTTGTTCTGCGCGTTGATCCTGATACTCCTCGATCTGGGCCTGTGGCGCCTGATCAGTTCCCGTGGCAGCGAGTGGAAGCTGTTGGTGCGGGTGCTGATTTTCACCCTGTTCAGCGCAGTACTGTTCAACGAAGGCCTAAACCCGATGGAGCCGGCGCCGTGGGCTGACAACGTGCCGCTGCACCTGGCGGCGACCGGGTTGCAGATCGGCTGGTGGCTGTTCGGCGCGCGCACCCTGACCGTGTTGATCGGCGCGGTGATGATGCAGCGCGTCGGGCACACCGGACGGCTGTTGCAGGATCTGCTCGGTGCGGTGATTTTCCTGATCGCGATTATCGCGGCGTTGGCCTACGTGCTGGATCTGCCGGTCAAAGGTGTACTGGCGACGTCCGGGGCCTTGGCGATCATCGTCGGTCTGGCGTTGCAGAGCACCCTGAGTGACGTGTTCTCCGGGATCGTGCTCAACACCACCAAGCCCTATCAGATCGATGACTGGATCTCGATCGATGGCACCGAAGGCCGGGTCATCGACATCGACTGGCGCGCCACACGTCTGCAGACCAGCCAGGGCAGCATGGCGGTGATTCCCAACTCGCTGGCGGCCAAGGCCAAGATCATCAACTTCAGCCGACCGAGCAACATGTTCGGAGTCGCCGTCAGCGTCCAGGTCAGCCCGCATGCCCGGCCCAATACGGTGATCGACGCGCTGGAGCGGGCGATGCAGGGTTGCCGTCCGCTGCTGGACAATCCCTCGCCAAGCGTCGCGCTGAAAAGCTCCAGCAGCGCCGGTGCGGAATATGAAATCAGTGGTTTTGTCTCATCGATGGATCAGAAGCGCTCGGTGCGCAATCAGCTGTTCGATCTGGCGTACCGGCATCTGCAGGCATCCGGGGTCAATCTGTTGTCGAGTGTCGAACCGATCGTCGCCGGCAACCTCTCGCGGCCGCGGGCGCTGCTCGACAGTTCGCCGATTTTCTCCACCCTGCGCCAGGAAGAGAAAGACACCTTCAGCCAGAACATGACCCTGCAAACCTTCCGTGCCGGCGAGACGATCCTCGAGGCCGGGGAGGTTAGCGATCATTTGTTCATCATCGAATCGGGTGTGGTCAGCGTGACCTTGACCCGCCATGGCAGCCCGTTCGAATCCGGGCGCATGGGGCCGGGGGAGGTGATCGGCGAGGCCGGCATCCTGTCCGATTCGTCAGTGCCGGCGACCTTCGCGGCGAAAACCTTTTGCGCGCTGTACCGCATCGAAAAGACCTACCTGAAGCCGTGCCTGGATGCCCGCCATGACATCAACGAGGCGATGAAAGCCTTGCTCGATTATCGTCTGCACAAGGCCCAGACCTTGACGCAGGACGTACCGACCGTGGTGGCGAAAACCGGGTTCCTGCAGTGGTTGCGCAATCGCGTGTGACGGGTGGTCTACTCGTCTTCCGGGAGATTGGCTATTTGTCCGGGGCAGTGGCGGGACTACCTTAGTCACACATTCACTGGCCCCGGAAATTCAATCATGAAAGCTCGTACCGATTTCTACACCGCTTCTCCAGACGCCCTGAAAGCGATGATGGCCCTGGAAACTGCGGTTTCGAAGCTGCCGCTGGAAAAGACCCTGATTGAACTGGTCAAGCTGCGCGCTTCGCAGATCAACGGCTGCGCGTTCTGCATCGACATGCATACTGCGGACGCGATCAAGGGCGGCGAAACCCCGCGCCGGCTGTTCGCCGTGACCGCGTGGCGTGAAGCGCCATTCTTCACCGAGCGCGAACGCGCTGCGCTGCTGTGGACCGAGTCGCTGACCCAATTGAGTCTGACCCACGCCCCGGACGAAGACTACGACATCGTCGCTGCGCAATTCACGCCCAAGGAAATGGTCGACCTGAGCGTGGCGATCAACACCATCAACAGCTGGAACCGGCTGGCGGTGGGCTTCCGCAAAATCCCGCAGCTCTAAGCCGCAACGCATTACCCCTGTAGGAGCTGTCGAGTGAAACGAGGCTGCGATCTTTTAAAGACAAGATCAAAAGATCGCAGCCTGCGGCAGCTCCTGCAGCGGTGGGCTTCCGCAAAATCCCGCAGCTCTAAGCGCCAATGCATTACCCCCGTAGGAGCTGTCGAGTGAAACGAGGCTGCGATCTTTTGAAGACAAGATCAAAAGATCGCAGCCTGCGGCAGCTCCTACAACGGTGGGCTTCCGCAAAATCCCGCAGCTCTAAGCCGCAACGCATTACCCCCGTAGGAGCTGTCGAGTGAAACGAGGCTGCGATCTTTTAAAGACAAGATCAAAAGATCGCAGCCTGCGGCAGCTCCTACAGGGGCGTGACATCAATGCGCATCCGCACTCGGCGCCGTCGGTGGTTGTATCTTGCGCATCAAGGGCACCATCGCCGTGGCGATGATGAAGCACAGCATGATCATCAAAAAGGTATCGCCGTAGGTCTGGGTCTGCGCCTCGCGGTAGGTCAGCAGCCACAGTTGACGCAGGCTGGCGGTGACGCCGACGTCACCGCTCTGACCCAGCGTCGCCAGGTTGCCACCGACCTGCGCCAACCACTGATTCATCGCCTCGTTGCTGCTGTTCAAATGCTCGGCCAAGCGGCTGAAGTGCAGGTTGGTGCGGTCATTGAGAATGGTCGCGCAGGCGGCAATGCCGATCGCCCCGCCCAGATTGCGCATCAGGTTGAACAGCCCCGAAGCGTGCTTCAAGCGTGCCGGTGCCAAACCCCCCAAGGTCAGCGTCACCGCCGGCGGCACTGCCAGTTGCTGGGCGATTCCGCGCAGCGCTTGTGGCAGCATCAACTCAGCGGCACCCCAGTCGTGGGTGATCGGACTGAACTCCCACATCGACACGGCAAACAAGCCCAGGCCGATCATCATGATCCAGCGCAGATCCATGCGATTGGCGAGAAAGGCGTACAGCGGAATCGCCATGATCTGGAACACCCCGGTGGAAAAAACCGCCAGACCAATGTCCAGCGCGCTGTAACCACGCACCCGTCCAAGAAACAGCGGAGTCAGGTAAATCGTTGCGAACAGGCCGATCCCGGTGACAAAGGAAAAGAAACAGCCCAGGGCAAAGTTGCGATCCTTGAGCGCGCGCAGATCGACGATCGGATTGGCCACGTGCAAGGTGCGCCCGATAAAGGCCAGCCCCGCCAGACCGCTGATCCATGCCGTGGTCAGAATCGTTTGATCGCTGAACCAGTTCCAGCGCGGGCCTTCTTCGAGGGTGTATTCCAGGCAGCCGAGAAACAGCGCGAGAAACGCCATGCTCAGGTAGTCCGCGCCTTTGAGCAGCGCCAGTTCGGGCTGGTCGATCTTCACCAGCATGGGTACTGCGACTGCGACGAAAATGCCCGGCACCAGGTTGATGTAGAACAGCCAGTGCCATGAGGAAATGTCGGTGATCCAGCCACCGATCACCGGTCCCAACGTCGGCGCCAGCGACGCCACCGCACCGATGGTCGCGGCGGCAATCACCCGCTGTTTGCCGCTGAAGAAAAAGAACGCGGTGGTGAATACCAGCGGAATCATCGAGCCGCCGAGAAAGCCTTGCAGCGCCCGAAAGGCGATCATGCTCTGGATGTTCCAGGCCACGCCGCAGAGCAGGCTGGCCAGGGTGAAGCCGACCGCCGAGGCGCAGAACAGCCAGCGTGTGGAGAACACCCGCGACAGCCAGCCCGACAGCGGGATCACGATGATTTCGGCGATCAGGTTACTGGTCTGCACCCACGCGGTTTCGTCGGTGCCGGCCGAGAGTCCACCGCCGATATCGCGCAGCGAGGCCGAGACGATCTGGATGTCCAGCAGCGCAATGAACATGCCGATGCACATCGTGGCGAAGGCGAACACTTTGGTCGCGGTGGCCATGTCGGCGGCGTTGAACGGTTGCGCCGGGGCAGCGAGGGTGGTGCTCATGGTGCGACGGCCACGGCGCTGGTTTCGGCTTGTGCGCGGGTGTCGACTTCAGCGGTGACCGACAACCCTGGCCGCAGGTGACCGAGCACCCCGTCGGCCGGATCGAGCAGGATGCGCACCGGCACCCGCTGGACGATTTTGGTGAAGTTACCGGTGGCGTTCTCCGGCGGCAGCACGCTGAATTGCGAGCCGGTGGCGGGGGCGAGGCTGTCGAGTCGACCGTGGAACTCCTGGCCGGAGAGCACGTCGGCGCGGATGCTCACCCGTTGTCCGGGTTTCATCCGCGCCAGTTGGTCCTCCTTGAAATTGGCATCCACCCACAGACCGCTGGCCGGCACCACCGACAACTGTTGCGAGCCGGCCTGGGCATAGGCGCCGACCCGCGCGCGGCGGTTGCCGATCACGCCATCAACCGGCGCGCGCAGTTCGGTGTAGCCGAGATTCAACTGCGCCAGATCACGCTCGGCGCGGGCTTGTTGCAGGGCGGCGCGGGCCTGTTGTTTCTGGGTGTCGATCACCGCCAGTTGGCGCTGTGCGGCGAGCAATTCGGCCTGTGCGCGGGCACTCAAAGCCTGGGCGGTCTTGAAGGTGGCGTCGGCGCGCTGGGCACTTTCCACCGACACGGCATTGGTGCTGACCAGGCGTTTGTAGCGCGCATTGTCATCCCGCGAGCGGGCGGTTTCGGCACCGGCGGCATCGATGCCGGCGCGGGCCTGGCCGATCACCGCATGCTGCAGTTGCTCAGTGGCGTCGAGGTTGGCCAGCAGCGCTTCTTCGGCGGCGACTGCGCCTTCGGCTTTGGCGAGGTTGGCGCGATAGTCGCGTGCGTCGAGTCGGATCAGCACGTCGCCGGCCTTCACCGATTGGTTGTCGCTGACCAGTACTTCGTCGATGTACCCGGCGACCTTCGGCCCGATCACCGTGACGTCGCCACCGATGTAGGCATCGTCAGTCTCCTCGAGAAAGCGCCCGGTGCCCCACCAATGACTGGCGTACACGCCGACCACGGCCAGCGCAATCAGGCCAGAGCCGGTCAGCAGCAGGCGCTTGCGTAATGGCGGTTTGGCGGGGGTGACCGGGGCTGACAGGTCGGGTTCGAGGGTGGGCATGCTGGTCATGGCGTAATACCTGCGAAAACGGGTCGTTATTATGGTTGTAATATGACGTAAGTAATATTTTGTGGCAATTAAGTTTTGTGCCGGTCGTCAGTTGCTTGCCTGAACTCGGGGTTTGGAGCGGTTTCGATTAATGACAGCGCCGGTAATAAGGGCCAAGTCTTCGAGAACTCAATGAAAGCTCTCGGGGAACCCCTGATGGCGTGGCGTTGAACACAGCAAAATCAAATGTTTAAGAAATGTAAGCGTTGTAGGAAGCGTCTTGCATTTGCGTAGGAAGGCTCTGACTATCACTCGCATTGATGAAGTGGCATTACGCCATTTTATGATTGCAAGGATGTTGCGTGTCGTATTCGCTTCGCGTTGTTTTTCGTCGTCGTTCCACGCTTTGCCCGCTGTTGTCGGCCTTTGTGTTGAGTGTGTGTGCCTCCTCGATTCAAGCGGCTGACCCTGTTGCGCCGGGCCAGGAAGTGCTGCGCCAGCAGCAACAGCAACAACGCGATCTGCAACAACTGCAGCTTGAGCAACGCAAGCGCCAACTGGAGCGCGGTGCGTTCGGTCCTGCGCCCGCCACACCAGCGCTCCCGCAGACAGTCGCCCCCGATGAACGCTGCTGGCCGCTAAGTGGCACGCGCATCGGCGGTGTCACGCTGATCGACAGCGACAAACTCAACGCCCGGATCAAACCGCTGCTGGCGCCGTGCATGGGCGTTGGTCAGATCAACCATTTGCTGGCGACCATCACCGCGATCTACGTCGAGCAGGGCTACATCGCCAGTCGCCCGTACCTGTTGAGCGCGCCAGCGGCGGGGCAGTCGCTGGACATCATGATTGACGAGGGCTATATCGAGTCCATCGAGCTGGCCGACCAGAGCTTGCCCGTTTCGCTGGGTGACGCGTTCCCGCACATGCTCGGCCAGCCGCTGAACCTGCGCGATCTGGAGCAGGGCCTGGATCAACTGAACCGCTTGCGCTCGATAGATCTTACCGCCGACATCGCCCCCGGCAGCCAGCCTGGCGCGTCGCGAATCATCCTGCGTTCGCGCACGGCCGGGCAGTCGCGCTGGGCGTTGGGCCTGGGCATGGACAACCTCGGCAGCGCCAGCACCGGGCGTGATCGCGATACCGTCAGTCTGAGCTTCGACAGCCCGTTGCAACTCAACGATCTGTTGAGCCTCAGTGCCAGCGATACGTTGAATCAGGGTGACCGCTACAGTCGCAACGCCAGCCTGTATTACGCGATTCCCTACGGCTACTGGACCTACAGCGCATTCGCCAGCCATGCCGAATATCGCGCGCCGTTCAAACTGCCCAGCGCGACCTTGTACAGCACCGGCATCACCGATCAACTGAGCCTGCGCGCCGACCGCGTATTGTGGCGCGACCAGAGCCGCCAGCTCAGCGCCAATCTGCAATTGGCGCACAAAGACGTCGACAGCTATCTGGAGAATGTCCGCCTGGGCATTCAAAGCCCGACCCTGACCGTGGCCGAAGCCGGACTCAATCTGTTCTGGCTCGACCGTGCGGTGTGGAACCTCGACTTCACCTATTCGCAAGGTCTGCGCTGGCTGGGTGCCGATGACGACGCCAATCACGCGGTCAGCAATCTGCCCAAAGCGCAGTTTCACAAGTACCGCGCCGGCCTCAGCCAATGGCGCAACGGCCAGTTCGGCGCGCAAACGTGGCAGTGGCAGAGCCAGCTCAATCTGCAATACAGCCCCGATGCGTTGCCGGCCATCGAACAGTTGCTCGGCACCGACGATTCAGCGGTGCGCGGTTATCGGATCAGCAGCGCCTCCGGTGCCAGCGGCGCGATCTGGCGCAACACCTTGCGTCTGCCGCTGCGCAGCGATTGGCCGCTGCAGATTACCCCGCGCGTGGGCCTGGACAACGGCTGGCTCAAGGCCGACCACGGCGCCCAGGGTCAACGCCTGAGCGGTGCCAGCGTCGGGCTGAATCTGGGCTGGAAGCATCTGCAAGTGGACGTCGATTACCAACGCGCCCTCAACACCCCCAACGGTTTGCAGCACGAGCCAGAGACCTGGCTGATGCGCGTGGGGTTGCAGATATGAGCACCACCGAGACTCATCAAGCAGTGAACAAACAGCCGTCGGATCTGAGCGCGACAGCCACGGCCAAGACTAAATCGCGCGCCGTGATGCCGTACTTACATGGAGACGTTTTTATGCCAGCACACACCTTTGCATTCCATCTTTCTCCTCGGGGCAAATTGCGCTGGGCGATCGCCAGCCTGTTCTTCGCCGTGCACCTGCCCAGCGCCATCGCCGGCGGTGTGGTGGTGGCTCCCGGCCCCGGCGGCACCGCGCAATTGCAGACCCAGGGCGGCGTACCCATCGTCAACATCGTCGCGCCCAACGGTGCGGGCCTGTCGCACAACCAGTTCCTCGACTACAACGTCGACCGTCAGGGCCTGGTCCTGAACAACGCCTTGCAGGCCGGACAATCGCAGCTCGCCGGACAACTGGCGGCCAACCCGCAACTGCAGGGTCAGGCGGCGAGCGTGATCCTCAACGAGGTGATCAGCCGCAACCCTTCGGCCATCAACGGCGCCCAGGAAATTTTCGGCCGCGCGGCCGATTATGTGTTGGCCAACCCCAACGGCATCTCGGTGAACGGCGGCAGTTTCATCAACACGCCGAACGCCAGTCTGCTGGTCGGTCGTCCGGAATTGAACGACGGCAAACTGCAAGCCCTGAGCACCCGCGACGCCAGCGGTCAGCTGCAGATCCAGAGTGGCGGCCTGCGTAACGCCGAGGGTTCGGTCAACCTGATCGCCCCGCGTATCGACAGCCAGGGCCGCATCGATGCCCGCGATCAACTGAACCTCACGGTCGGACGCAATCAGGTCGATTACGCCAGCGGTCAGGTGAAAGCCGTGGACCCGGCGGGCAACACTAAAGATCAACGCATCGACGCCAGCCTGTTCGGCGCGATGCAGGCCGGGCGCATCAACATCGTCAGCACCGCTGAAGGCGCCGGCGTGCGTGTGGGGGCGGTGCCAGTGGCCGGGCGTGACGGCGTGCAGATCCGTTCGGCTGGCGACCTCAGCGTCAGCGGTGAAGCCATCCCCAACAGCCTCGAAGTGACCCGTGCCGGCATTCGCAGCAGTCAGGGCGATGTCGGCCTGCACAGCGGCAACGACCTGACGCTGGCCGCCACCGATGTCAGTGGTCGCGATGTCAGCGTCAATGCCAAGCGCAACCTGACCCTGAGCACCGTCGAAAGCCGCAAGCTCCAGGAGCAGCGCGAAAACTGGAGCAACAGCACCATCGGCATCACCTGGGAAACCTACGACCGCACCCAGACCGACAGTGAAACTCGCCAGCACGGCAGCCAGATCGTCGCCCGCCGTGACGCCAGATTGTCCTCCGGCAAAGACACCGAACTCAAAGCGGCCAAGGTTGAAGCAGCGAAAAATCTCGATGTGCAGAGTGGCGGCGATCTGCGCCTGACCGCGGCCACCGAAAGCCACACCCAGACCGATCAGGGCAACCATCGCAAGCATCTGTGGAAGGCTGACTGGAACAACAGCAGCGAAGAACAGCGCAGCCTCGGCAGCCAGTTGAAGGGCGGCAATATCGCTCTGCAGACCGCTGCCTTGTTGCGCGCCGAAGGTGCCGAACTGAACAGCTCCGGTGATGTGAAACTGGCGGGCAAGCAAGTTGACGTCACCACGGCCACCCGCACCCGTCGCAGCAACAACAACAGTTACTCCGGCGACCTGGTTGGCGGCGGATTCTTCGGCAAGACCGGTGACGCCGACAAGGGCCAGACCCGGCATCAGGGCAGTAAAATCAATGCGGCCGGCAAACTGATCGTCAAGGCTGACGATGTGCGCATCAGCGGCAGCCAGGTCCGTGGCGGCACCGAGGCCAGCGTGATCAGCGATCAGGGTTCGCTGGTGATCGACGGTGTGCAGGACACTTCGCACAGCAACAACCACGACAAGGACAGCAAGTTCTTCGGCATCACCAAGGACGAGTCGCGGCAGAATTCCAGGGACAGCACCACGGTGCGCAGCGAACTGGTTTCCGACAGCAACCTCAAGCTCAAAAGCGCCAAGGACATCGAAGTGGCCGGCTCCACGGTCAAGGCCGGCGGTGCGCTGACGGCGGACGCTGCCGGTGATGTGAACGTGCATTCCACGCAGAACACTCACGACAGCAGCTCGACCACCGAAACCCGTGGCTTCGACGCCTACGCCAAAGAGCAAACACCGGAGCAATACCGCGCCGGGGTGCACTACGAAGACAAGCAGCAGACCGTCACCCGCAACGACGTCAACCAGCAAGGCTCGAGCCTCAGCGGCGCCAGCGTGCAGGTGAAGGCGGGCGGCGATCTGACGATCAAGGGCGGTGAAGTCAAATCCACGGCTGGCGACACCACGCTGAGCGGCAAGAACGTGTCGTTGCTGGCCGAACAGGACAGCCACAAAACCTCATCCGACACCTCCAGCACCGGCGGCGGTTTCTACTACACCGGCGGCCTCGACCGTGCCGGCAGTGGCGTTGATTCTGCCCATAGCACCACGCAAGACACCAGCAGCAAAACCACCGCGCAAACCACCAGCGTGCAGAGCAGCGGCGGCTTGACCATCAACGCCGACAAGCTGGTTACCGAAGGTGCGCAGGTCAAGGCTGGCAACGGTCTGCACGTCGCGGCCAACGAGATCGACAACCGCGCGGCGAGCAACACCGAAAGCAGCAGCCACAATCAGAGCAACTGGTCGGCGGACATCGGCGCCAACGTCGAGTACAAGGACATCACCCGCCCGATTGCCGGTGCGGTCAAGGATGTGCTCAACGGCAAGGTGCCGGACAAGGAAGCCCTGAGCAATCTCGGCCAGCCGAACGTTGGCCTCGACGTGGCGATCGGTCACGGCAGCGCCGACAAGACCGAGCAGAACAGCAACGCCGTGGTCAGCCGTTTCGACGGTGGCAGTGTCGAGGTAAAAACCGCCGGCACCCTGCACGACCAGGGCACTCAGTACAGCGCCAGCAACGGCAAGGTCAACATCAGCGCCGACAAACTGGTTGCCGATGCCGCGAGCAACACTCACAGCAGCACCGATAACTCAGTGGACGCCAAGGTCGACGTGCGCGTTTACACCAAGACCGGCGAAGACGTGAACGTCGCCGGCAGCGGCGCCGGTGGCAACAGCTACAGCAGCAAGGACAGCAGCACCGCAGTGGTCGGCGGTTATACCGGCAGCCAAGGCGTGAACATCAATGTTGGCGCTGACGCGCAGTTCGCCGGCAGCCGTTTCGACGGCGGGCAGGGCGGTGTGAGCATCAAGACCAGCGGCGATCTGGCGCTGAATCAGGCCAACGACCGCCAGAGCAGCAGCGACTCCAGCCTGCGCGGCAACGGCTCGCTGACGGTCGGCACCTTGCCGGGCACCGACGGCACCAACGTCGACCTCGGCGCCGGGTTCCAGCTCGATCACACCGGCAAGCAGACCACTGACACTCAGGCCCATGTCGCGAGCATCAGCGGCAACGGTCCGGTGCAACTCAACAGCGGCGGCAATCAGGTTCAGCAAGGCACGAAGATCGACAGCGCTGGCGGGATTGATCTGCACGCTGACGGCAAGCTTGATCTGCAAGCGGCCACCGATACGCACACCGCAACCGGCAGCAATCTCGGCGGCGGTTTAAAGGGCGGCGGCAGCAAATCCAGCAGCGAGAAAAGTCGCGATCAGGGCGGCAATCTGAGCGGCAACTTCAACATCGGCCGAATCAACGAAAGCTCGCAAACCCTGACCGGTGGCCAGCTCAACAGCCAGATCAACGTCGCATTGAGCGGTGACGCGGTGCACCTGCAAGGCACGCAAGTCGGCGCCCCGAGCGTCAACATCGATGCGCAGAAGGGTGGTTTCGTTCAGGCGTCGGCGCAGTCCACCGAGCGTCGCAACAACTGGAACGTTGCACTGAATGCCGGCGGCAACCTGAGCAGCAAGACCCCGACCGCAGCCGATGAAAAGGCCAGCAGCGACCACGGCTTCAACGCCGGGGCCAAGGTCGGCGTCGATTACCTGCAAGGCACAACCCAGCAGAACAGCCAGATCAAGGCTGACAGCGTGGTGCTCAACAGCGCGGGGGATGAGCAGCTGTCGGGCGCGCGGATCGACGCGAAAACGGTCAGCGGCAAGGTCGCCGGTGATCTGACCGTCGAAAGCCGTCAGGACTCGAAGACGCAGGCCAAGGTCGATGTTGATCTGGGCCTGACGGCGAAGAAAAATCCACCGAGCGACAAGGAAAAACTCGCCGGCACCGACTACAAACCGACGCTGAAAGCGCAAGGCGAATACGCGCACAAGGACAGCGTGGCGCAGGCGTCCGGCATCAGTGGCAATCAGGGTGTGAAGTTGAACGTGGGTGGTGGCACGCAGCTGACCGGCGCACGGATCTCGGCGACTGACGGCAAGGTGGATCTGGGCGGTTCGAAAGTCGGTAGCCGCGATCTGGTCAGTCGTGAATACGGAGTGAAAGCCGGGCTGGACCTGCCGCAGAAAACCGAGGAGAACGCACCGAAGGTGTCGTTCGAAAACGGCAATCTGAACGTCGGTCCGGTGACCCTGAGCGGCAATCTGGACAGCCAGACCCTGCAAGCGGGGCTCGACGAAAAAGGCTAAACATCACCGCTATAAAAACTGTGGGAGTGAGCCTGCTCGCGATAGCGTCAGTTCAGTCAGCGAAACTGTTGACTGAACCAGCGCCTTCGCGAGCAGGCTCGCTCCCACATTGTTTTTTATTTCGATGAAACCTTGAGGTCAGCTCGAAGCCTTCGCCTTACCTGCATTCATCAGCACGACCACCGCCAGCAGCGCGGACAGGATCGAGCCCAATAACACCCCAACCTTTACCGAGTCGACCAGATGCGCTGCGCCCGGGAACGCCAGCGCGCCGATGAACAGGCTCATGGTGAAGCCGATCCCGCAGAGCAGGGCGACGCCGTACAGTTGCAGCCAGCTCGCGCCTTGCGGCAGTTGTGCCAGACCACTGCGAATCGCCAGGGCGCCGAGGCCGAGGATGCCGATCTGCTTGCCGAACAATAGCCCCAGCGCCACGCCCAGCGGCACCGGCTCGAGCAGGTTGCTCGGAGAAATGCCGGTCAGCGAAACCCCGGCGTTGGCAAAGCCGAAAATCGGTACCACGGCAAACGCCACCCACGGGTGCATTTTTTCTTCGAGGTACAGCAGCGGCGAATTGTGCTCGTCTTCCGGGTTACCCAGCGGAATGCACAGGGCCAGAATCACCCCGGCGAGGGTCGCGTGGATCCCCGATTGCAGCATGAAGAACCACAGGAAGGCGCCGGCGATCAGGTACGGCCAAAGCTTTCTGACGCCGCAGCGGTTGAGGATCACCAGCAGTGCAATCACCGCCAACGAGGCCAGCAGCATGCTCACCGACAGGCCGCTGGTGTAGAAAATCGCGATGATCACCACTGCGCCCAGATCATCGAGGATGGCCAGCGCGGAGAGGAAGATTTTCAGCGACACGGGCACCCGTTTGCCCAGCAGCGACAGCACGCCCAAGGCGAAAGCAATGTCGGTGGCCGCGGGGATCGCCCAGCCGCTCAGGGTCTGTGGATTGCCCCAGTTGATCGCGACATAGATCAGGGCCGGGACCAGCATCCCGCCCAGCGCGGCGAAGCCCGGCAGCGCACGCTGCCCCCAGGTCGACAACTGGCCGGCGAGCATTTCGCGCTTGATCTCCAGGCCCACCAGCATGAAGAAGATCGCCATCAGGCCATCGTTCACCCAGTGCTCGATCGACAAGCCGGCGATTTTAATGTGCAGGGTCGAGAAATACGTGGCCGCCCAAGGCGAGTTGGCGACCAACAGTGCGGCGAGGGCCGCGGCCATCAGGATCAGACCGCCGGCGGATTCGGCGGCGAAGAATCGGGTAAGAAAGGCCAGGGCAGACGGCGATTCCTGGCGGGCAGGGGCAGCATGCAGGCGTGACGGATCGTGGCTCATAGGCACGGCAACTCCGCGCGGCGGCCCGACCTGCGCTGAATTAAACCTGCCCTGCCGCGTTGTTGCGGTGGCACCCGGGCGGCATTTTACACAATAGGTGGTGGCTTAGGGGGAACGCGGGCGCAGTTTCGACGATGTGTGTCATTGCCCGGCAATTTCTCGATAAGCAGCAAGTGACTCTTAGATCTGTGCTTAGCTGTGCGTCGTCCGTTTCAGCCTCTGACCCTCTATAAAAATGAAAACAGTCTTCATCGCTTTCCTCGGTTTTTTATCCGTCACTCAAGCAGCAACCTCCGTTGCGGAAAATGCCAACGGCAAGCGTCTCTATACCCAGCGCTGTGCCGTGTGCCACGGCGCGGATATCAAGGCAACCGGGCCTTTGGCCAACAAAAGCAATCCGCCGACACCCGACCTGACAACCTCCGCTTTCAAGCAGCGCCTGAAAGATTATCCGGGCGTTATCGTGTCCTCTATCATTCTTCGCCCGAATGGCAATCTGATTCCCAAAACCTTGCAGGACAACGGCGTGAAAATCGCGCCGCACGCCTGGAGCGTTGAGGATTTTCGCGATCTGCATCAATACATGAGTGAGGTGATTGCGAAATCACGCTGATCCCGGGATCAGCGGCGGGCTCGGTGCCCAAGGAATGAATTGCCGAGCTTAATAGGAAGCATTACTATTCACGCCCCATTCCACCGCACGCTGTCATGAACCCCATGCTGCCCCGCAGACCCGGCTTTTTCGAGCATTACGAAGAGTTGATCGGCACCTGGACCCGGCGTCTGCGCAATCGCGCGCAGGCCGAGGATCTGGCGCACGACACCTTTGTGCGGGTGCTCGAATCCGATTCGGCAACGGTGCAGCAGCCACGGGCGTATCTGCACCAGACCGCACGCAATATTGCGGTCGACGGTTATCGGCGTGAGGACCGGCGGGAAGCCATGGAGTCGCAGGCGATCGATCACAGTGTGTCGTCCACCGGCGACCCGGAGCATTACATGCAGGCGATCCAGCTGGCCGACTCCATCGAACGGGCGTTGCAGGAGTTGCCGCTCAACTGCCGCAGGATTTTCGTCTGGCAGAAGATCGAAGGGCTGACCCAGGCGGAAATCGCCGAACGCCTGGGGCTGTCGAGGAACATGGTCGAAAAGTATATGATCCGCACCCTGCGCCACTTGCGCGATCGCCTCGACGGCATGCAGTCATGAGCGGCCGCCGCTTTTCATCCCCAGCCCGACAGGACATTCCATGATGGATACCCGTGATTGCGCGTGCGGGCAAACAATGGTGCGCGATGAAGCGGCACGCTGGTTTGTGCGTTTGCAGGAACCGCTGATCAGCGCCGACGAACAGCAGCGCTTCGACGTATGGCTGAATCAGCATCCGCAACACCGTGACGAATTCCAGTTGCTGCAAGGCTTGTGGACGGCGGCCGATCTGCTGCCGGCGCCACGTCTCAAGGCCCTCGTCGAAACCCCGCCGGCCCGTCGCGAACGTCGCCCACTGCTGCGCTATGCCGTGGCGGCCAGTGTGCTGGCGGTGGCGCTCGGCCTGGGTTTGTTCAGCGGTCTGAATCACCCCGACGGCTATAGTGCCGAGTTCGCGACGGCGCTGGGTGAGCGCAAGCATGTGGCGCTGCCGGACGGATCGGTGATCGACCTCAACAGTCGCAGCCGTCTGCAGGTGCGTTATAAGAAAGATCGGCGGCTGATCGAATTGAGCGAAGGCGAGGCACTGTTCAGCGTTCAGCACGATACTGCACGCCCGTTCGTGGTCGAGGCCGGCAGTGGCAAGGTCACGGTCACCGGTACCCGTTTCGACGTGCGTCGCGATGTCACGCAAACCCGGATCGCGGTGGAGCAGGGCACGGTCAAGGTCCAGGGGCGCAATGCGCCGGACGACCAATTCATCAACCTGACTGCGGGCCTCGGCACCCATGTCGATGCCGAAGGCAAAGTCGCCGCCGCCTATGCGGTCAACCCTGTCGAACTGACGGCCTGGCGCAGCGGCAAACTGGTGTTCAACAATGCCAGCCTCGGCGAAGTGGCGGCGGAGGTTTCGCGTTATCGCGACAAACCGCTGAAGGTCAGCAACACGACCGTCGCAAATCTGCGTCTGACCAGCGTGTTCAAATCGGACAACACCGACGCCTTGCTCAAGGCTCTGCCGAGCATTCTGCCGGTGGCTGTTCGCACCCTGGCCGATGGCAGTCAGGAAATAATTTCAAAATAACATTCAGGTTTTTTTCGAGTTCATCGTCTTCCTGTTCAACTGCAACTGGTTTGCATTAACAGACGCACACTCTTGCGATCCACAGGACTACGTTCGACGTGAAAAACACCTCAGCCAATAACAAAAAATCCCCCTGGTTGCCGCTGGCCCTGGCGTTGGCGGTCAACGCCGCCGTGCCGCTGGCCTTCGCCGCTGAAGCCATTCACATCCGCGCCCAGCCGCTGGGCCAGGCCCTGAGCGAACTGGGCCAGCAAACTTCGCTGCAAGTGTTTTTCAGCCCGGATCTGGTCGCCGGCAAACAGGCACCGGCGGTTGACGGCAACCTGTCCCCCGAGCAGGCGTTGCGCCAATTGCTTCAGGGCAGCGGCCTCGACTATCAGATCAACGAAGGCTCGGTGACCCTGGCGCCGTCCGCAACTGCCGCCAGCAATGGCCCGCTGGAACTGGGCGTGACCGACATCAAAGTGGTCGGCGACTGGCTCGGCGACGCCGACGCTGCGGTGGTGCAGAACCACCCGGGCGCACGCACGGTGATCCGCCGCGAAGCCATGGTCGAGCAGGGCGCGATGAACGTCAGTGACGTGCTCAAGCGTGTTCCCGGTGTGCAGGTGCAGGACTCCAACGGCACCGGCGGCAGCGACATTGCGCTGAACGTCGGCGTGCGTGGTCTGACTTCGCGCCTGTCACCACGCTCCACGGTGCTGATCGATGGCGTGCCGGCGGCGTTCGCACCGTACGGTCAGCCGCAGCTGTCGATGGCGCCGATCTCCTTGGGCAACCTCGACAGCATCGACGTGGTACGCGGCGCCGGCTCCGTGCGTTACGGGCCACAGAACGTCGGCGGGGTGATCAACTTCGTCACCCGCGCCATCCCGGAAAAAACCACCGGGGAAATCGGCACCACGCTGGAAACCACCCGTTACGGCGGTTGGAAGCACATCGACACGGCGTTTCTCGGCGGCACCGCTGACAACGGCATGGGCGTGGCGCTGCTGTACTCCGGGGTCAACGGCAACGGTTATCGTGAGCGCAACAACGGCAACGACATCGACGACGTGCTGCTCAAGACCCATTGGGCGCCGACCGATCAGGACGATTTCAGCCTCAACTTCCATTACTACGACGCCAGCGCCGACATGCCCGGCGGCCTGACGCAGAAGCAGTACGACGACAAACCGTATGATTCGGTGCGCGACTACGACAACTTCAGCGGTCGGCGCAAAGACGTGTCGTTCAAGTGGATCCGCCAGATCGACGAGCGCACTCAGGCAGAAATCCTCACCTACTACACCGACAGCTTTCGCGGCAGCACCATCGCTGCCCGCGACCAGAAAACTCTCAGCTCGTACCCGCGTTCCTACTACACCCTCGGTGTCGAGCCGCGTGTGTCGCGGGTCTTCGACGTCGGCCCGACCACTCAGGAAGTCAGCGTCGGTTATCGCTACCTGAAAGAGGCGATGCACGAGCAGTCGAGCCGTCTGGCGCTGGTCAACAATCAACCGGTGGTCACCCCGACCTCCGACGGCCATGTGTTCCAGGACCGCACCGGTGGTACCGAGGCCAACTCGGTGTATGTCGACAACAAGATCGACGTCGGCAACTGGACCATCACTCCGGGCATTCGCTTCGAACACATCAGCACCGACTGGCATGACCGCGCCGTGCTCGACACCGCAGGCAAACGCGTGCCAGAGAAAAACCGCAGCATCGAAAGCAACGAACCGCTGCCGGCGCTGAGCGTGATGTATCACCTGTCGGACGCGTGGAAACTGTTCGCCAACTACGAAACCTCGTTTGGCAGCCTGCAGTATTTCCAGCTCGGCCAGGGCGGCTCGGGGGATCAGACCGCCAACGGCCTGGAGCCGGAAAAGGCCAAGACCTACGAGATCGGTACGCGCTACAACGATGACGTGTGGGGTGGGGAAGTGACGCTGTTCTACATCGACTTCGATGACGAGCTGCAATACATCAGCAACGATGTCGGCTGGACCAACCTCGGCGCGACCAAGCACCAAGGCATCGAAGCGTCGGTGCATTACGACATGGCGGCGCTCGATCCGCGTCTCGACGGTCTGACCGCCAACGCCGGTTTCACCTACACCCGCGCCACGTACGAAGGCGAGATTCCGGGCTTCAAGGGCCGTGACCTGCCGTTCTATTCGCGTCAGGTAGCAACCGTGGGCTTGCGCTACGACGTCAACCGCTGGACCTACAACATCGACGGTTTCGCCCAATCGAAACAGCGCTCGCCGGGCACCGGGGTCAACGCCGATGGCAGCTTCAACGGCAATTACATCACCGAAGGCACGGCCGACGGGCAGTACGGCGACATCCCGGGTTACGTGACCTGGAACGTGCGCGGCGGTTATGACTTCGGGCCGCAGGTGTCGAACCTGAAGCTTGGCGCCGGGGTAAAAAACGTCTTCGACAAGCAGTACTTCACCCGTTCCAGCGACAACAATTCGGGGATGTATGTAGGTACGCCGCGGACGTTCTTTGTGCAAGCCAGCGTCGGTTTTTAAAGCTTAAGAGCAAAAGATCGCAGCCTGCGGCAGCTCCTACAGGAAACGCATTCCCATGTAGGAGCTGCCGCAGGCTGCGATCTTTTGCTTCAGACTTTCAACACCTTGCCGCCAATGGCTACCGCCACCAACAACACCGCCATCAACCCGAAAGCAAAACTCAAACTGCTGGCATGGGCGACAAAGCCGATCACCGCCGGCCCCGCCAGAATTCCCGCGTACCCCAGCGTGGTAATCGCCGGCACCGCGATGCTTTCCGGCATCACGGTCTGCTTGCCCACCGCCGTGTACAGCACCGGCACGATGTTCGAACAGCCAGCGCCGACCAGCGCATAACCCAGCAGCGCCGCTTCCCAGCTCGGGGCGAAGGTCGCCAGAAACAGACCTGCCGCCGCCAACAGCCCGCCGAACAAAATGATCCGCGTGGCCCCGACACTGCGCACGATCCGGTCACCCAGCAAGCGTCCCGCCGTCATGGTCAGGGCAAATGCGGCGTAACCCAAACCCGCATACGCCGTGTCGATTCCGCGTTCCTGCGCGAGGAACACCGCGCTCCAGTCCAGCGCCGCGCCTTCGGTGAGGAACACGATGAAGCACATCCCGCCGATGAACAGCACGATGCCGTGGGGAATGGCGAACGCCGGCCCGGAGCTTTCACTGCCATACGGCAGCATGTGCGGCACCGCTTTGAACAGCGCACCGATCAACACCGCCACCACCACCAGCATCGCCGCCAGTGGCGTCAACCCGAGACCGAGCAGGGCGCTGACGCCGGCCGCGCCGACAATCCCGCCGAGGCTGAACAGGCCATGAAACCCCGACATCATGTGCTTGCCGCTGGCCCGTTCGACGATCAACGCCTGCAGGTTGACGGTCGAATCCAGCGTGCCCAATCCGGCGCCGAACATGAACAGCGTGGCGATCAACGCCGGTATCGACGACACCGTCGCCAGCAACGGCAGCGCCGCACAAATCAGCAGGGTGCCGCCGGTCGCCACTTTGCGGCAGCCAAACCGTGTGGCGAGAATCCCTGCCAGTGGCATCGTCAGAATCGAGCCGACTCCCAGGCACAGCAGCAACAGGCCCAACGTGCCTTCGTCGAGTCCGGCGCGGGCTTTGGCGTACGGCACCAGCGGCGCCCACGCGGCAATGCCCAGGCCGGCGATGAAAAAAGCGATGCGCGTCGACATCTGTTGCAGGTGTCCGGGGACGAAAGTGTCTTGGGGGTTGAGGCTGGTCATATCAATCCTTGGCAAAAAACGTCGCGTCCCCGAATGACAGTGATAGCGCGTCGAGGTTCGATCGCAGCTCTCAGGGCAGGTGCAGCCGACATCCTAACCTGTGGCAGTGGCTTGCTCGCGATGGTGCTGGTTCAGGCGATGAATATGGCGACTGACAAACCGTCATCGCGAGCAGGCTCACTCCCACAGGGTTCTTCGCTGAACCGGGTATTTGTGAGCGCCGGTCATCCAATGTAGGAGTGAGCCTGCTCGCGAAGGCGGTGTATCAGCTAACCAATATGGCGGCTGATGCACTGCTATCGCGAGCAGGCTCACTCCTACAGGGTTCTTCACGGAACCGGGCATTTGTGAGCGCCGGTCATCCAATGTAGGAGTGAGCCTGCTCGCGAAGGCGGTGTATCAGCTAATCAATATGGCGACTGATGCACTGCTATCGCGAGCAGGCTCACTCCCACAGGGTTCTTCACGGAACCGGGCATTTGTGAGCGCCGGTCATCCAATGTAGGAGTGAGCCTGCTCGCGAAGGCGGTGTATCAGCTAACC
>Ga0247818_10000278_pt1 | contig 32029 bp, 29 predicted proteins | sample 13C_Glucose_Day1_FD_192424 | JGI IMG/M metagenome (GOLD analysis project Ga0247818, IMG submission 192424) | Soil microbial communities from agricultural site in Penn Yan, New York, United States - 13C_Glucose_Day1 | ecosystem: Environmental > Terrestrial > Soil > Agricultural land | place...
TGATCCGGCTGCTGCGCGACGAGCACGATCTGACCGTGGTGCTGATCGAACACGACATGGGCATGGTTATGAGTATTTCCGACCACATCGTGGTGCTGGACCACGGCATCGTCATCGCCGAAGGCGGCCCCGACGACATCCGTAACGATCCGAAAGTGATTGCCGCCTACCTGGGCGCCGATGAAGAGGAAGTGGTATGACCCAACCGATCCTCGAACTCAAGGAACTGGACGTGTTTTACGGGCCGATCCAGGCCCTGAAGAAAGTCTCGCTGCACATCAACGAAGGGGAAACCGTCAGCCTCATCGGCTCCAACGGTGCCGGCAAGTCGACTCTGCTGATGTCGATCTTCGGTCAGCCGCGCGCGGCGGACGGAAAGATCCTCTATCAGGGCGTGGACATTACCCACAAGTCGTCGCACTACATCGCCTCCAACGGCATCGCGCAATCGCCGGAAGGGCGGCGGGTGTTCCCTGACATGACCGTCGAGGAAAACCTGCTGATGGGCACCATCCCTATCGGTGACAAGTACGCCAAGGAAGACATGCAACGCATGTTCGAACTGTTCCCGCGGCTTGAAGAGCGGCGTTCTCAGCGGGCCATGACCATGTCTGGCGGCGAGCAGCAGATGCTCGCCATTGCCCGTGCCCTGATGAGCCGGCCGAAACTGCTGCTGCTCGACGAGCCGAGCCTGGGCCTGGCACCGATCGTGGTCAAACAGATCTTCGCCACGCTGCGGGAACTGGCCAAGACCGGCATGACCATCTTCCTCGTGGAGCAGAACGCCAACCACGCGCTGCGCCTGTCTGATCGTGCTTACGTGATGGTCAACGGCGAGATCCGCATGACCGGTACCGGCAAGGAGTTGTTGGTCAACGAGGATGTGCGAAACGCCTATCTCGGCGGGCACTAGATCGTTAGCGTTCAACAAAACGCCCTGACGTGCTCAACGTCAGGGCGTTTTTTATGCGCGGTCGGAGGGGGGGCTGTTGTAGGAGCTGTCGAGTGAAACGAGGCTGCGATCTTTTAATCTTGTTTTCAAGATCAAGATCAAGATCAACAGATCGCAGCGTTCGGCAGCTCTTACAAGAGCGGCGTTGTGACGTAAAGTAAAATTGTGGAAAACAAATTCCCCAAGCTCCCAAACCGCGACATAAAGCCGCTGCAAATAGTTGTTTTGTCACAGTTTTGACTTGTCCCCGTTTGCTGTGGAACCGGCTGTGAATAACGTGGGAGTAGCTGGCTGGACGCCTTTGAAACCGTGGCTTGCAGCGGTGCGGTTGTTTTTTGACCAAGTGTTTTTGCGCAGCTGGCGGCCCGCTTTGTCAACCTTTTTGTTGGTGATGAAAATGCGAGGAATCGGCGTGGACAAGCCTGTGGATAAGTCTGTGATTAAACTCTGGAAAGACTTGGCTGAGGGCCGTGGTTGCTGGCTTGGCGCCATCGTTGGTTTGACCTGTTGGTCATGAAATTCGCCAAGGGCTACACAGCAGGCGGTTGAGGGTCAAGCAAAAAAGTTTCAAAACCTCGCGCAAAGCCTTGTGGATAGCGGCTTGCAGCTTTTTCAGTTGCCCCCAGAGACTGTGGACCGGCCTGTGGATAACGTGCGCGCACATGGCTGTAGGCCACGCGGTACAAGGGCTTGCCAGGGTTGATTGTTTTTTGAGCAAATTGAACGATGGTTGCCGCTGTGAACAAGGCCGGGCATGCTGCCTGCTGATTTTCTATTCCAATGGCTGGTGATCAGCCGAAGCAAGGAGAACACGATGTCCAACACCCTGTTTATTACCGGCGCGACCTCCGGTTTTGGTGAAGCTTGTGCCCGTCGTTTTGCCGAGGCTGGTTGGAAACTGGTGCTGACCGGCCGTCGTGAAGAACGCCTCAACGCGCTGTGCGCCGAGCTGTCGAAGCAGACCGAAGTGCACGGACTGGTGCTCGACGTACGCGATCGCAAGGCGATGGAAGACGCCATTGCCAACCTGCCGCCGTCGTTCGCCAAGCTGCGCGGGTTGATCAACAACGCTGGCCTGGCACTGGGCGTTGACCCGGCACCCAAGTGCGATCTGGATGATTGGGACACCATGGTCGACACCAACGTCAAAGGCCTGATGTACAGCACCCGTCTGCTGTTGCCGCGCCTGATCGCTCACGGTCGTGGTGCCGGCATTATCAACCTGGGTTCCATTGCCGGTAACTATCCGTACCCCGGCAGCCACGTGTATGGCGCCACCAAGGCATTCGTCAAACAGTTCTCCCTCAACCTGCGCTGCGACCTGCAAGGGACGGGCGTGCGGGTCAGCAACATTGAACCGGGCCTGTGCGAGAGCGAGTTCTCGCTGGTGCGTTTTGCCGGGGATCAGGAGCGTTACAACGCGACGTATGCCGGCGCTGAGCCGATCCAGCCGCAAGATATCGCCGACACCATTTTCTGGGTTCTCAATGCCCCGGCGCACATCAACATCAACAGCCTGGAATTGATGCCGGTCAGCCAGACCTGGGCCGGGTTTGCCATTGAGCGTAAGTCTTAAGACTGTGTAACGGCCATCGCGAGCAAGCTCGCTCCCACAGGGATTGCGTTAAACCTTGTGGGAGCGAGCCTGCTCGCGATGGCGTCTGCAGGACATCAGCTAGACTCCTCACCCAACAGTGCGCCACACCCGGCGGTCTAGAGGTATTAGAGGAGATCAAGTGAGCAACCGAGGCGAGCAGTCGCTACTCAAGCAATCGACCTTCCTGATGCTCGCCGTGACATTTGCCGGGATCATCACCGGTTTTGTTTCGGGCGCCCAATCGATTCTGTTCGACGGCTTCTTTTCGTTGATCGCCGCCTTCATCAAGGTGCTGATGCTGATCACCTCCCGGATGATCGCCAAGGAAAGCAATCAGCGTTTCCAGTTCGGTTCCTGGCACCTTGAGCCCATGGTGCTGGTGATCGAGGGCAGCTTCATTTTCCTGGTCGCCATTTACGCCTTTCTCAACGGTGTGTTCGGCATCCTCAGTGGTGGCCGTGAGGTCGAACTGGGACTGGTGATTTTTTACGCGGCGTTCTTCACGGTCGTTGAGTTCATTTATTTCTTCTACGTGCGCCATCGCAATCGCACGCTCAATTCATCGCTGATTCAGTTCGACAACATCAGTTGGTTGGTGGACGCGATGCTGTCGGCGGGGCTGTTGGTGAGTTTCCTGATTGCGCTGCTGCTCAAGACTCAGGGTTACGGAGAATGGGCGGTGTACGTCGACCCGATGATCCTGATTATGCTGGCCTTGGGCATGCTTCCCCCGGCCTACAAGATCCTCGGCCCGGCACTGCGCGATGTGTTGGGGATTGCCCCGGATCAATTGGATGACAAGGTGCGTCAGGTGATGGAAGTCGCCAAGGCCGAGCATGGTTTCGACGATTACATTTCCTACGTGCAGAAACACGGTCGGGCCTGTTTTATCGAGATTCACATCGTGTTGCCGAAAGATTATTGGCTCGATGGCATCGGGCAACTGGACAGTTTGCGCGAGGAAATTTCCACCAGGCTTGGCGAGCCGGACGCAGCGCGATGGTTGACCATCAGCTTTACCGGCGACCGCAAGTGGATTGAGTAAGCGGTCGGAGCGTCAGCGAAGGTAATCGACCAACCCGCGATAGCACGTCGCCAAGTGATAAGGCGTGGTCGACGGCATGTCGCGACGGCTGACTTCACCGTGCTCATCACGGCATTCATACCAGCCGCCGGCATGCAGCGAGCGTTGCTGCAACGCCTGCAATTGGCGCAGTACCTCAGCTTCGCTGTCTGGTCGCAACGTCAATGCTCGCAAGTACTCGGCCTGCGCCCAGATACGCTGGGTGGCATCGCGCGAGCCGCCGTCAGACTTGAAGTCGAGCATGGCCCGTACCGCGCCGGTTTCTTGATCGACGCCCAGTTGCTCGGTGAAGGCGAAGGCGCGCTCCAGCGAAGCATGCAGTTTCGATCCGCGCAGCAGCTCGGATGATTCCAGCAGGAAATACCATTCGAACTGGTGCCCCGGCTCAAACCAGTTATCCACAGAGCCCAGCGGCTTCTCCATCAACACGCTGTGCTGCGGATCGATAAAGCGTTTCTGCATGGCTGTGCATAACTCAACCAGCGCGCGCTCGACGGCAATGTCTTCACGCACAGACAAGAGCGCGAGGAAGGCCTCGGCCAGATGCATCAACGGGTTTTGCAGCGGGCCGCTGCCGAGTGACGACCAGTCCCTGTCGAGGCTGGCGTCGTACAAGCCGTCGCCAGTGGCAAAACGCCGGGCAACCACTTCCAGCGCGGCGTTGAGCACCGATTCCACCAGCGGCTCGCGGACCTTGTCCCAGTAATGGGCGCAGGCGAACAGGATGAAGGCGTGGGTGTAGAGGTCTTTGCGCTGATCCAGCGGCGCACCCTGCGCATCGACGCTGTAGAACCAGCCGCCGTGCTCGGCATCGTGAAAGTGCCGTTGCAAGGAACGGAACAGCGCCGCCGCGCGTTCTTCGGCGGCCGGTACCTGGCCGATCAGGCTGGCAAACAAATACAACTGCCGTGCGCAGGCCATGGCTCGATAGCGTTGAGGCGGCAGGGGATTGTGCTCGGCGTCCAGTGCCTCGTAGGGCAACGCCATCTCGGCATTCCAGCCGGGACCTTGCCAGAGTGGCACGATGACGCCCAGAAAGTGCTGTTGCACCGAGGCGAACAGGGCGTTCAATTCAGGCTGGGAGGCAGAGCGGGAAACAGGTGGCATTGGCTGGCGTCGTCACGGCAGGGTCGATTGCGCGACATGTTATCAGGCCTGAGAGGTGTGGTGTCTGTCAGGCCGTCATCGCTGGCAAGCCAGCTCCCACAGGTTAAGTGCAAATCGGGAGCTGGCTTGCCAGCGATGAGGCCAGTTCAGGCAATAGAGAATCAGCCCGCCAACAACCACACTCCGGTCGCCGCCGAAGCCGCGCCCGCCAGCCGCACGAACGGCGCCGCCGCCTGCGGCAGCACGCGCACCACCGCATAACCCAACCCATGCAATGCTGCCGTCGCCGCCACGAACCCGACAGCATAGGTCCAAGGGCTCGACATGTCGGGCAGCTCCAGGCCATGGGCCACACCGTGAAACAAGGCGAACAACGCGGTCGCGCCCACCGCCAGGCTCAACGGTGGACGCACCGCCAGCGCTACCGCCAGGCCCAGCGCCAACACCGAGGCGGCAATCCCGCTTTCCAGCGCCGGCAGGTTCAAGCCCTCAAAACCCAGCAGGCCGCCGATCAACAGGGTCCCGACGAAGGTGCACGGCAACGCCCAGCGTGCGGCGCCTTTTTGTTGTGCCGCCCACAGGCCGACCGCGAGCATCGCCAGCAAGTGATCGAGGCCGCCGATCGGGTGGCTGATACCGGCGATCAAGCCATTGTCGCCGTGCCCCGGGTGGGCGAAAGCGAGGGCAGGGGTCAGCAGCAGGGCCATGGCGGCCAGGATGCGTTTCAGTGTCATGGATAAGCTTCCTTGTTGATAATGTCGATCAGGCTGCGGTCAGCAAGCCTTGGCGTTCGATGAAGGCGATGATGTCTTCAAGACCTTGGCCGGTTTTCTGGTTGCTGAAGACGAACGGCTTGCCGTTGCGCATGCGGGTGGTGTCGCTGTCCATCAGGGTCAGCGAGGCGCCCACCAGGGGGGCCAGGTCGATTTTATTGATCACCAGCAGGTCGGATTTGCAGATGCCCGGCCCACCCTTGCGTGGCAACTTGTCGCCCGCGGAAACGTCGATCACGTAGATGGTCAGGTCGGACAGTTCAGGGCTGAAGGTGGCCGACAGATTGTCGCCACCGGATTCCACCAGGATCAGGTCCAGGCCCGGAAAGCGCCGGTTGAGTTGATCCACGGCTTCGAGGTTGATCGAAGCGTCTTCGCGGATGGCCGTGTGCGGGCAACCGCCGGTTTCCACGCCGATGATGCGCTCGGGTGCGAGGGCTTCGTTGCGTACCAGGAAATCGGCGTCTTCGCGGGTATAGATATCGTTAGTCACGACGGCCAGGTTGTAGCGTTCGCGCAGGGCCAGGCACAGGGCCAGGGTCAGGGCAGTCTTGCCGGAGCCGACGGGGCCGCCGATGCCGACGCGCAGAGGTTGTGTGTTCATGTGACTCTCCAAAGTAAAAGGCCCTAGGAACGGAACAGACGGCTGTACTGGCGCTCGTGGGCCATACTCGCCAAGGACAGGCCAAATGCGGCGCTGCCATAGTGTTCGGGGTTGATCTGGCTGGCGCTCCGCTGGGCTTGTTGCAGCAGCGGCAGCAATTCGCTGGTCAGGCGTTGGGCGGCTTGTTGGCCCAGCGGCAGGGTTTTCATCAGCACCGCCAATTGGTTTTCCAGCCAGCTCCAGAGCCACGCAGCCAGCGCATCCTGCGGGCTGATCTGCCAGGCACGGGCCGCCAATGCCCAACCCAAAGCCAGGTGAGGCTCCGGGCGTTGCTCAAGAAAGGCGCGAGCGTCGGTATCGAGTTCCGGCAGGCCATTGAGAAGCTGCTGCAACGAGTACCCCATTTGCCGGCTCTCTTGATGCAGTTCACGGGTTTCCCGGCTGGCGCGGTGCTCTTCGCAGCGTTGCAGCAGCTCGCTCCAGTTTTCCTCTGTCGCGGCCGCGCAATGGGCGAGCAGCAATGGCGCCTCGAAGCGTGCGAGGTTGAGCAGCAATTGGTCACTGATCCAGCGGCGCGCACTGTCGGAATCGTGGACGCGATCGTTTTCCACCGCCATTTCCAGCCCTTGGGAATAGCTGTAGCCGCCAATCGGCAATTGCGGACTGGCCAGGCGCAGCAACGCCCATGCGGGGTTCATAGGCGCACGCCGAACTGGTGCAGTTTGGGTGGGTAGTTGAAGTCTTCATCACCGTGACGCGAATGGTGATGGCCGCCACCGTACGCACCGTGTTCCGGCTGGAAGGGCGCTTCGATGTTCTCGGCGTGGGCACCCAGTTGTTCGAGCATGGCCTTGAGCACGTAGTCATCGAGCAGGCGCAGCCAGCCGTCACCAACTTGCAGGGCAACGTGGCGATTACCCAGGTGATACGCGGCGCGGGTCAGTTCGAAGGCGTTGGCGCAGGTGACGTGCAGCAGTTGTTCGGGGCGAGCACAGACGCGCACGATGCGCCCGTCTTCAGCCTGCAAACATTCGCCGTCGTACAGTGGCGACTGGCCGCGCTCCAAAAACAACCCGACGTCTTCGCCCTCGGCACTGAAACAGCGCAAACGGCTTTTGCTCCGGGCTTCGAAGGTCAGGTGCAACTCGGCGGCCCAAACGGGCTGAGGGTCGATTCTGCGATGAATCACCAGCATCGGAAAGCTTCCAGCAATGGACAATGCAGTGGCTAGAGCAAGGGCCTTGCCAATCGGCGTGATGCGTAGGAAATGCCTGAAGGAGGGGTAGGGCGAGTTGCTATGCGCTGAGATTTTTGTTTGAAGTTGGTGCGCTTGGGTTTTGGTATGCACTAATTTGTAGCGCACCAAAAAGATCGCAGCCTTCGGCAGCTCCTACTGGGAATGCATTTCTCTGTTGGAGCTGAGGGCGTTACTCGGTGCTGCCCAGGCCTTGCCAATGCTTGAGGCCGATAAAGATAAAGCGCAGCTGCTGGGTGATTTTTGCCTGTGGCGTCAGGTGCTCAGGCAATGCCTCGGCCGGTGGGTCGATGATGTCGGGCAGCGTGGCGAACACGCTTTTGACGATCAGGTCGGCCATCACGCTCAGGCCGGCAATATCCAGGTGTTGCAGTTTCGGCATCAGCGACAGGTCCGCCGCGAGGTCCGAGCTGATGTTTTCGCGCAGGCGGCCAATCGCCTGGCGCACCGGCAGCGAGCCACCGTACTGCTCGCGGGCCAGAAACAGGAATTGCGAACGGTTGGCGCTGACCACATCGAGGAAGATTCGCACCGACGCATCAATAATCCCGCCCATGACGAACTCGTTGTGCCGCACCAGGCGAATCGTTTCGCGGAAGGTCTGGCCCACTTCGCTGACCAGCACCAGGCCCAGTTCATCCATATCGGCGAAATGCCGATAGAAACCGGTGGGCACGATCCCGGCGGTTTTCGCCACTTCGCGCAGGCTCAGGCTGCCGAATCCTCGGCCGCCTTCCATCAAATGACGGGCAGCGTCCATCAGGGCGTTGCGGGTTTGTTGTTTCTGTTCGGCGCGGGGCAGCATCGCAGGGTGTTTTCTAAAGGAGGACAGCGGCGCACTCTAGCAAATCGGCTTTGCTGGCGTCGAACGAGGATAGGGAGATCGAGCGGGGAGGTACGCGACTTCTACAAACGGAACATCCAGAAAGTCAAAAGCCCAATCCGGTGATTGGGCTTTTTTTCAGGGCCGCCATGGGCTTAGCTCACAGCACTGTTGCGTTCGATGACACGGTCACCACCGCCTTCAGCCAAGGTTTGGCCAGGGGTGCGATCGGAACCGTCAGCGGCAAGGGTTTGGCCTGGAGTGCGGTCCGAACCATCAGCGGCGAGGGTTTGGCCAGGGGTGCGATCGGAACCGTCAGCGGCAAGGGTTTGGCCCGGAGTACGGTCGGAACCATCAGCGGCAACAGCTTGGCCTTGTGGGGTTTTGTCGTAGCCGTCTTCAGTGAGCAGACCTTTTTCTTTCAGGCGATCGTTACCACCTTCAGCCAGGGTTTGGCCCGGGGTGCGATCGGAACCATCGGCAGCAACGGTTTGGCTGAACACCGAGTGATGGTCTTTGGCTTGTGGCGTGGCTTGTTCGGCGGCTGGCAGGGCAAAAGCCGTGCTGGCCAGCATTGAGAGGGTAAGGCTAAGCAGTAATTGGCGTTTCATGATTGGGTGCTCCGTAGGAGGGCGATAAATTGGGTACGAGGGCAATGCTACTCTCGATAAGTCGATATAAAAGTTCATAAACGCAATGTTAATAATCAACGGAATTGATTGTTCTCTGCAGGCCTTGTAAACCGGGCCTTTACGGCCGTTGCTTTTGCACCGAGGTGGGTATTTTCGACTCACTCGCGCCACGCAAAAGTGCGGGGCCGGTAACGCCATGGAGGGAAAGAGAGCGGCAAGGGAGGGGGCGAATGGGGCAAAATCGGTGATTCGATTAAACCTGCCGGCCGTTTTTCAGTCGTAGATTCCATAGTGGGCCGGTTTTGGCTCAGCGTTTCTCATGTGCGTCGCAGTCCGGGCGCTCAGTCGTATCAGGAGCTTTGTGCAATGACGCGCACCCGTAGAATTCTCGCCTGGACCATGGTCAGCCTCGTTGTATTGCTGGCCGTGCTGGTGCTGATCATCGTGTTTTTCGACTGGAACCGGATCAAGCCACCGCTCAACGCCAAAGTCTCCGAAGAACTGCATCGGCCGTTCGCCATCAACGGCAACCTGGCGGTGATCTGGCGGCGCGAGCTCGACGAGGGCGGCTGGCGTGCCTGGGTGCCGTGGCCGCATGTCGTGGCCGAAGACCTGACCCTCGGCAACCCCGACTGGTCGAAGACGCCGCAGATGGCCAGCCTCAAGCGGGTTGAACTGCGCATTTCGCCGTTGGCCTTGCTGACGCAGCGGGTCGTCATCCCGCGCATTGACCTCACGGAACCCAACGCCCAGCTGCAGCGTCTGACTGACGGCCGTGCCAACTGGGTGTTCAAGTTCGACCCCAAAGACCCCGACGCCGAGCCTTCGCCATGGGTCGTGGACATTGGTGCAATCGGCTTCGACAAGGGCCATGTCACCCTCGACGATCAAAACCTGAAGACACAACTCGACCTGCTGATCGACCCGCTGGGCAAACCGATTCCTTTCAGTGACATCGTCGGTGACAAAGCTGCGAAAAACGCCTCTGAGAAAGGCGCCGCCCCCATGGACTATGCGTTTGGCCTGAAGGTCAAAGGCCAATACCACGGCGAGAAACTGGCGGGCGACGGCAAAATCGGCGGCTTGCTGGCGTTGCAGGACGCGACTCGGCCCTTCCCGCTGCAGGCGCAGGCGAAGATCGGCGACACCCGTGTCGAGCTGGCAGGCACCCTGACCGACCCGATGAACCTCGGTGCGCTGGACCTGCGGCTCAAACTGTCCGGCACCAGCCTGGGTAATCTCTACCCGTTGACCGGCGTAACCCTGCCGGACACCCCACCGTATGCCACCGACGGGCACCTGATCGCCAAGCTGCATGAGCCAGGGGGCGCGGTGTTCCGCTATGAAGAATTCAACGGCAAGATTGGCGAAAGTGACATCCATGGCAACTTGACCTACGTCGCGGGTCAGCCACGCCCCAAACTCAGCGGTTCACTGCTGTCCAATCAACTGCTGTTTGCCGACCTGGCGCCGTTGATCGGCGCCGACTCCAATGCCAAGCAAAAAGCCCGGGGCGGCGAAAGCAAGCAACCGCCGGACAAAGTGCTGCCGGTCGAAGAATTCAAGACCGAACGCTGGCGCGATATGGACGCTGACGTCGAGTTCACCGGCAAACGCATCGTCCATAGCGAGAAATTGCCGTTCAACGATCTCTATACGCACCTGGTGCTGACCGATGGCGTGCTCAGTCTCGAACCGCTGCGCTTTGGCGTGGCGGGCGGCAAGCTGGATGCGCAGATTCGCCTCAACGGTCGCACCGAACCTCTGGAAGGGCGGGCGAAACTGACCGCTCGCGGCTTCAAGCTCAAGCAGTTGTTCCCGACCTTCGAACCGATGAAAACCAGTTTCGGTGAGCTCAACGGCGATGCCGACATCAGTGGACGCGGCAATTCCGTGGCCAAACTGCTGGGCAGCGCCAACGGCAATCTGAAAATGCTGATCAACGACGGTGCCATCAGCCGTGAGCTGATGGAGTTGGCCGGGTTGAACGTCGGCAACTATGTGGTTGGCAAAATCTTTGGCGACAAGGAAGTGAAGATCAATTGCGCGGCGTCAGACTTCGACATCAAGAGCGGTCTGGCAACCACGCGGTTGTTCGTTTTCGATACCGAGAACGCGATCATCTATATCGACGGCACGGCGAACATGGCCACCGAGCAGCTTGACCTGACCATCACCCCGGAATCCAAGGGCTGGCGCTTGATTTCGCTGCGTTCGCCACTGTACGTGCGGGGCAAATTCATCAAGCCCGATGCGGGCGTGAAGGCCGTGCCATTGATGTTGCGCGGCGCCGGGATGGTTGCGCTGGGCGTGATTGCTGCACCGGCGGCGGGTTTGCTGGCGCTGGTAGCGCCGAGCGGTGGCGAGCCGAACCAGTGTGCGCCGTTGCTGGAGCAGATGAAGTCGGGCAAGGCGCCGGTGACCGTCAAGCCAACCCGGTAGATCAAAAGATCGCAGCCTTCGCAGTTCCTACAGGGGAAGGGGGTTTTCTGTAGGAACTGCCGCAGGCTGCGATCTTGGCGTCAGTCCGGACCCCAACGCCTCCTCTCTGAGCCATGCAAAAAACGCCCGCACCGGCGGATGCCGCTCACGTCCCGGCACACACAGCGCGCTGTAACCGGCGCCATCCACCTGCACGTCGCCCCGATAGGGCACCAACAACCCGCTGGCCACACTTTCCGATACCAGAATGTTGCTCGCCAACACCAGGCCTTGCCCGGCAATCGCCGCTTGCAGGGCGTAATGCTCTTCGTCGTATTCGCGCACGGCGGGTTGGCCGCTCAGCCAGGTCTCGCCGGACTGCGCACACCAGGTTTCCCAGCCGTGGGCATAGAGCTTGGAGTTGTGCCAGTGCACGCTGATCAATGTTGGCGTGCGCCGGGTCGCCTGCGCCACTTGTTCCGGCGAGCCGTAGACGCCAAAGGACTCATCGAACAGGCACAACCCGTATAGGTTCGGATAGTCATCCAGGCTGTAGCGCACCACCAGGTCGACGCTGGCGTCCTGGTGCAGGTCGATGACTTCGCAGTGGGTGTCCAGGCGAACATTGATGGTCGGGTGCCGGGCGTAGAAGCGTCCCAGCCGTGGCACCAGCCAGAGGGCGGCGAAGGCGGCGGTGGTGGAGAGGGTCAGATGGGTTCCGCTGCGTTGCGGCCTGAGGGTATCGACGCTTTGCGCCACATCGAGAAAAGCCCCGTGCAGGCTGTGGAACAAGCGTTCGCCGCATTCCGTCAGGCGCACCCGTCGCGGCAAGCGCTCGAACAGCGGCACGCCGAGCCAGGTTTCCAGTGAGCGAATCTGATGAGACACCGCAGTCGGTGTCACCGACAGTTCTTCGGCCGCAGCCTTGAAGCTCAGCAGGCGCGAGGCAGATTCAAAGGCGCGCAAGGCAGTTAGCGGCAACGAGGCAAACATTGAAAACTCCACGGATGAAATAGATTCATCCAGACTGATTTTTGCTCATTTGAAGTGGAGCAGCTACGAGCCTCAAGCTGCAAGCCACAAGCAGTTTGAGTGTAGCCCTTGAGGAGATTCAGATGAGTAAAATTCTTGCTGTTCATGCCAGTCCACGGGGCGAGCGTTCCCATTCCCGGCGTTTGGCCGAAGTATTTCTTTCGGCGTTGCAGGCGGGCAATCCGCACGCGCAGTTGACCCGTCGCGAAGTGGGGCGGGCGTTGATTCCACCGGTCAACGAAGCATTTGTAGCGGCTGCTTTTTATCCCGAACCACAGGCCCGGCCATTGTCGATGCAGGCAGATCTGGCCTTCAGTGATGAACTGGTGGGCGAATTGCTTGGGCACGATGTGCTGGTGATCTCCACGCCGATGCACAACTTCAGCGTGCCGAGCGGCTTGAAGGCCTGGATCGATCAGATCGTGCGGCTCGGCCTGACCTTCAATCACACACTGGACAACGGTGTGGCCCAGTACGAACCGCTGGTGCACGGTAAAAAGGCATTGATCGTCACCAGTCGCGGCGGCTTCGGTTTTGGCCCCGGCGGTGAACTGGAGGCGATGAATCATGCCGATCCATTGCTGCGTACCGCGTTGGGTTTCATGGGCATCACCGACGTGACGGTGGTCGCGGCCGAGGGCGAGGAGTCCGAGGCGCGCACGTTCGCCGTCTCCGCCGCCGAGGCCGAACAGCGCTTGCTCGCGCTGGCCAGGGAGTTCTAGATGGCTTGGCTGTTTTTGCTGGTCGCCGCCGGGTTCGAAGTCACCTTCGCCATGGGCATGAAGTACGCCGAAGGCTTCACCCGGCTCTGGCCATCACTCATCACAGTGGTGGCGGCCGTGGGCGGGATTTACTTTCTGACCCTGGCCCTGCGTGAACTGCCGGTGAGTATCGCCTACCCGATCTGGACCGCCATCGGTTCGCTGGGCACGGTGTTCCTGGGGTTCGCGCTGCTGGGGGAAAGCCTGACGGCGGTCAAGTTGATATCGGTGGGGCTGATCGTGGCGGGGGTGGTAGGGTTGAAGTAAGGCGGTTGTCATAGACTGGTCGTCGAGATGTCATCTTCGCGGGTTTAGCTTGGCGGAGGTCTTGCATCCCGCCTTGCGTCACCTCTCGATCACAAGGATGTCCGCCCATGTCGCAAGGTTCTGCCCCGCGCTATCCGTTGGTGCTGGTCCCGGGAATGCTCGGGTTTATCCGTTTGGTGCTCTATCCGTACTGGTACGGCATTGTCGAAGCGCTGCGTCGTGGCGGTGCCATTGTGTTCGCTGTGCAGGTCTCGCCGCTCAACTCCAGTGAGGTGCGCGGTGAGCAGTTACTGACGCGGATCGAAGAGATCCTGCGCGAGACCGGGGCAGAGAAGGTCAACTTGATTGGCCACAGCCAGGGCTCGCTGACGGCCCGTTATGCAGCGGCTAAGCGCCCGGACCTGGTCGCCTCGGTCACTTCCGTGGCGGGGCCGAACCATGGCTCGGAACTGGCGGACTACCTGCACCGGCATTATCCCCATGACAGCGCCAAGGGGCGTTTGCTGAGCTTTTTACTGCGCATCGTCAACGCCTTGATGTGTTTGCTCGACACCGGTTATCGCGGGCCGAAGCTGCCGGTGGATATCCATGGCTCGCACCATTCCCTGACCACTGAAGGCGTTGCGCTGTTCAACCAACGTTATCCACAGGGCCTTCCCGAAACGTGGGGCGGGCATGGGCCGGAAGAAGTGAACGGGGTGCGTTACTACTCCTGGTCCGGGACCCTGCAACCGGGCAAGACCGATCGCGGGCGCAACCTGCTTGACGGCACCAACCGCAGTTGCCGACTGTTCGCCAAAACCTTCGTCCGTGAGGCCGGGCACTGTGACGGCATGGTCGGACGCTACAGCTCGCACCTGGGGACGGTGATTGGCGATGAGTATCCGCTGGATCATTTCGACATCGTCAACCAGTCGTTGGGGCTGGTAGGCAAGGGCGCCGAGCCGATCAGGTTGTTTGTCGAGCATGCGGCGCGGCTGAATGCGGCCGGTTTGTAAGAGCCGGAGCAAAAGATCGCAGCCTTCGGCAGCTCCTACACTTGGAATGCATTCACCTGTAGGAGCTGCCGAAGGCTGCGATCTTCTTACTTAAGCAACGCTGGTTTTTTTGCCCAACACCGTCGTCCAACGCTCCGACACAATCACCCCACCCAGCGTCAACACCCCACCCACCAGGTGATACAACGCCAGCTGCTCATGCAGCACCACCGCCGCAATCAGCGCAGTCATCACCGGCAGCAAATTGAAAAACATCACCGTCCGGCTCGGCCCCAGACGCACCACGGCCTGCATCCACGCCAATGGCGCCACCATCGAGGCCAACAGGCAGGCGTACAGCACCAGCGGAATATTCTGCAACGTCGGGCCAACTTTCGGCGAAGCGAGGAACAGCGGAAACAGCACCAACACGGCCACCAGCACCTGCAAGTACAGCAACACCAGCGGCGGCAACTTCAGCTGCCATTTCTTCAGCAGGGTGCTGTAAACCGCGTAGGCCAGTGTGGCGATCAGCATCATCGCATCGCCCAGGTTTACCCCGTGTTCCATTAGCAAGCCAAGGCTGCCGGAGGATACGACCACCAACACCCCGGCCAACGACAGCACCGCACCGGCCAATGCACCGGCGGTCAGGCGCTGGCCGAGGCTGATGATTGCCATGGCCAGCGACATCAATGGCATCAACGACAGGATGATGCCCATGTTGGTGGCCGAGGTCAGGGCGGCGGCGAAATACGCCAGGCTCTGATAGACCGCCATGCCGAGCACACCAAGGATGAAAATCTTGCCCAGATTCGGACGAATCAGCGGCCAGTGGACGAGCACCGGTTTAAGCATGAAAGGTGTGAACAACAAGCCGGCCAGCAGCCAGCGGTAAAAACCGATCTCGGCGGGGAAGATCGCCCCGGCCGACATTTTGGTGATCACGGTGTTGCCGGCCCAGATAAAAATGGCCAGCAGGGGATAAGCGTATTGCATCGGGAAAAACCAGAACGTTAATGAGGGCCAATTATCCTCTGTCTGGATACAAGCCTATACTTCAAACCAGACAACCTACCCTTGAATCCGGACAGCATGACCAGCCAACACATCGACCTGCTGGATTTCAGCGAACTGCCTGCCCCGGTGTACTTCCGCTACGCCGATTTCGATGCACACCGCTTCGCTTCGGCCCATCGACATCCGTGGGGCACGCTGGAATATTCGGCCCACGGCGTATTGCACATGGAGATCGGCGGCAGCCGCTTCATGTCACCGCCGCAATACGCGGTGTGGGTGCCGCCCGAGACCGAACACAGCTTCTATAGCAACCAGCCAATCAATTACCGCGCAGTGTGCCTGGCGCCGGTGCTGTGCGCCGATTTGCCGCCGCAAGCCTGCACCCTCGCCATCAGCGACATTCTCAAGGCCATCCTCAAGGACTTTGCCGCCCGCGACGTGAAGATTCCCGAGCGGGACGCGGACCAGCGCCTGGCGCAGGTGCTGGTCGATCAGCTGCAACAGGCGCCCGTGCACGAGTGCTATTTGCCCTACGCCAGCAGCACCGGGTTGCTGGGCATTCTCGACGCCCTGCAGAACGAGCCTGGGGATAATCGGCCGCTGGCGGATTGGGCCGCGCAGATCCATGTCAGCGAACGCACCCTGGCACGGCAATTTGTGCGCGAGCTGGGGATGAGCTTCGGCGAGTGGCGTCAGCGCCTGCGGTTTTTGGCGGCCATCGAAGCGCTGGACAGCGATCGCAGCGTTCAGGAGGTCGCCTTCGACATGGGCTACAGCACCGGCTCGGCGTTTATCGCGATGTTCCAGCGCCAGGCCGGCTGCACGCCGGAGCAATACCGACGCAGCCATTTGGAGAGCAGGAAGGTGTAACAGGTGTTGTCTACACTCCAGAGCAAGGCCGTTCCCCTCGGTGCGGCAACAAGGAGAAAACTCCATGAAGATGTTGCGTGCCCCTTTGTTGATGATCGGTTTGCTGCTGTGTGCCCAAAGCTTCGCCGCCACGGACCAACAGAACAAGATGACCACCTGCAACGCCGAGGCGACGGCAAAAACCCTCAAGGGTGACGAGCGCAAAGCCTTCATGAGCAATTGCCTCAAGGCCACTCCGGCAGCCAACGATGCCGGCACTGCCTTGACCCCGCAGCAGCAGAAAATGAAAACCTGCAACGCCGATGCGGCGACCAAAGCCCTGAAGGGCGACGAGCGCAAGGCGTTCATGAGTGATTGCCTGAAGAAGAAATAAATATTCAGCCGAAATTGTGGGGGCTGTGAGGGCCTCATCGCTAGCAGGCTAGCTCCCACATTTGTCCGGTGTACGCTGATCCACTGTGGGAGCTAGCCCGCTAGCGATGGGGCCGGTTGAGGCACTGCAAAAAAGCCTCAACCCCCGACCAAGGTCGCCCCACACAATCCCTAGTGCTGACACCGGATCGCTGGCAGACTGCCAATCCTTTTACGCCGTTCGTTTTGAGGCTGTATGCCAACGTTTTCTCAGCGTCAAGTTTTGCTGGTCATCAGCTGGGTCATTATTTTTGGCGGACTGCTGCTAGTCATTCCGCTACGTTTGCTGCCCAGCCTGCTGGCCGGGTTGCTGGTGTTCGAACTGGTCAACATGCTCACCCCGCAACTGCAGCGGCTGATCGAAGGCCGGCGTGCGCGTTGGCTGGCGGTGGCCTTGCTGGGGACGTTGATTGTCAGTGTGCTGACGCTGATCTTCGCCGGCGCCATCAGCTTCCTGCTGCACGAAGCCGAGAACCCTGGCGCTTCCCTCGATAAGTTCATGGGCGTGGTTGACCGTGCGCGCGGGCAGTTGCCCCCGTTCATCGACGTCTACTTGCCGGCCAGCGCCGCCGAATTCCGCGTGGCGATTGGCGAGTGGGTGAGCAAACACCTCAGCGACTTGCAACTGGTAGGCAAGGACGCGGCGCACATGTTCGTGACGTTGCTGATCGGCATGGTGCTGGGGGCGATCATCGCCTTGCAGCGCATTCCGGACCTGACCAAGCGCAAGCCTCTGGCCGCCGCGCTGTTCGATCGTTTGCACCTGCTGGTCCAGGCGTTTCGCAACATCGTGTTCGCGCAGATCAAGATTTCCCTGCTCAACACCTTCTTTACCGGGATCTTCCTGGCGGTGGTGTTGCCGATGTTCGGCATCAAGCTGCCCCTGACCAAGACCCTGATCGTGCTGACCTTCCTGCTCGGTTTGTTGCCGGTGATCGGCAACCTGATGTCGAACACCCTGATCACCATCGTCGGCCTGTCGTTGTCGATCTGGGTGGCGATTGCGGCGCTGGGTTACCTGATTGTTATCCACAAGCTCGAATACTTCCTCAACGCGCGCATCGTCGGCGGGCAGATCAGTGCCAAGTCTTGGGAGTTGCTGTTGGCGATGCTGGTGTTCGAGGCCGCATTCGGCCTGCCAGGGGTGGTGGCGGGGCCGATTTACTACGCGTACCTGAAGAGCGAGTTGAAGCAGGTGGGGATGGTTTGATCAGGCAGACGTGTTGCCTGATCTGACGTCATCGCTAGCAGGCTAGCTCCCACACTGGTTTTGTGATCACCACAGATCCAATGTGGGAGCTAGCCTGCTAGCGATGGCGGCGACTCGGTTTCGGATCAGCCCATCGAACCGTAACGCTTCGCCGCTTCAATCGCCAAACCGCTACCGATGCTGCCGAAGATATTCCCTTCCACATGCCGCGCATTCGGCAACATCGCCGAGACGCTGTTGCGCAGCGCCGGAATGCCGCTCGAACCACCGGTGAAGAACACCGTATCCACCTGATCAACCCGCACATCGGCATCCGCCAGCAGCTGGGTGACGCTGTTGCGCACGCGCTCCAGCAGGTTGTCGATGGCCGACTCGAACAGTGCCCGGCTCAGCTCCACGCTCAAACCGGCTTCGATGCGGTCCAGTGGCACATGGCGCTGGTCGGCATGGGTCAGCTGGATCTTGGTTTCTTCCACTTCCATGGCCAGCCAGTGCCCGGCGCGTTGCTCGATCAGCTTGAACAGGCGATCGATGCCGCCGGTGTCTTCGATGTCGTAGCGCATGCTGCCCAGCGCCAGTTGCGACTTTTGCGAGTACACCGAGTTGATGGTGTGCCAGGTCGCCAGGTTCATGTGGTGGCTGGTCGGCATGTAAGCACCGCTCTTCATGCGGCTGCCGTAGCCGAACAACGGCATCAGGCCTTGCAGGCTCAGCTGTTTGTCAAAGTCGGTCCCGCCGATGTGCACGCCACCGGTGGCCAGGATGTCTTCGTGACGGTTGTCGTGGTTGCGCCGTTCAGGCGACAGGCGCACCAGCGAGAAGTCAGACGTACCGCCGCCGATGTCGACGATCAGCACCAGCTCTTCTTTCTCGATGGTCGACTCGTAGTCGAACGCTGCAGCAATCGGTTCGAACTGGAACGAGACTTCCTTGAAGCCGATCTTGCGCGCCACATCCACCAGGGTGTCTTCGGCTTCTTTGTCGGCCATCGGATCATCGTCGACAAAAAACACTGGACGGCCCAGTACCACTTCTTCGAATTCCCGACCGGCGGCAGCCTCGGCGCGGCTCTTGAGCTGGCCGATGAACAAACCGAGCAGGTCCTTGAACGGCATGGCCGTACCGAGAACGCTGGTGTCGTGCTTGATCAGCTTGGAACCCAGCAGGCTTTTGAGCGAGCGCATCAGGCGGCCTTCGTAGCCTTCCAGGTACTCGTGCAGCGCCAGACGGCCGTACACCGGGCGGCGTTCTTCGAGGTTGAAGAAGACCACCGAGGGCAGGGTGATCTTGTCATCCTCCAGCGCAATCAGCGTTTCCACCCCGGGGCGCAGCCAGCCGACAGTGGAGTTGGACGTGCCAAAATCGATACCAATGGCACGGGCTGGAGATGCGTTGTTCATGTCTTTCAAGTTCCGGTTAAAAAACGGCCGCGCAGTGTATGCCAGTGCGGCACAGAATCGAAGGCCGACTATCCGCTAAATCTTGCCACTGCGCCTTGAAAGACGTGCCATCACCCCCAAACTACCCTGCATCAACCGGACAGCCGCGCCGCGACCGCAAGTCGCCCCGCCTGCTGCCGATAAACTTCTGATGCGCTGCCCGGTCACAACCATGAGATCGGTCAAGCCCTGCGCTGCAAACAGGCGCATGCTGTGGCAGGTGGCGCGACTTCGATAACGGATGGTGATTCGAGCGATGGACTTCAAAGACTATTACAAGATTCTCGGTGTGGAGCCGACGGCGGACGACAAGGCGATCAAGGCCGCCTATCGCAAGCTGGCGCGCAAATACCACCCGGACGTCAGCAAGGAAAAGGACGCCGAGGCGAAGTTCAAGGATGCCTCTGAAGCCTATGAAGCACTCAAAAGCGCTGACAAACGCGCTGAGTACGACGACCTGCGCCGTTATGGCCAGCATGGCCAACCGTTCCAGGGACCACCGGGCTGGCAGAGCCGTGGCGGTTTCGGCAGTAGTGGTCAGGACACCGGCGATTTTTCGGACTTTTTCAGTTCGATCTTCGGTAACCGTGGCCCTGGTTTTGGGGGTGGAGAGTCGCGCCGCAGCACCGGGCGTCGAGGGCAAGATGTGGAAATGGAACTTGGGATCTTTCTCGAAGAAACCCTCTCGAACGAATCGAAGAAAGTCACCTTTCAGGTGCCGCAATACAACGCGGCCGGACAGCATGTCAGCAATACCCCGAAAAGCCTGAACGTGAAAATCCCGGCCGGCGTGACCGATGGCGAGCGTATCCGCCTCAAAGGCCAGGGCGCACCGGGTATCGGTGGCGGGGCCAACGGTGATCTGTACCTGACGATCCGTTTTGCGCCGCACCCCAAATTCGACGTCGAAGGCGAGAACCTGATCATCACGCTGCCACTGGCACCGTGGGAACTGGCGCTGGGCACGGAAGTCGCGGTACCGACCCTGACCGGCAAGATCAACCTCAAGGTTCCGGCCGGCAGCCAGAACGGCCAGCGCATGCGCGCCAAGGGCCACGGTTTGCTGAACAAGGCGGGTGAGCGCGGTTACCTGTTCGTGCAACTGAAGGCGGTCATGCCGAAAAAATCGGACGATGACATCAAGGCCTTGTGGCAGGAACTGGCGAAGAAAGCCGCGTTCGACCCGAGAGAAAATTTCTGATCCAAGACACGGAGTAGCCCGTCATGAGCAACCCCCTGATCGTTCAACTGGACCTGGCCGAATTCTGTGAGGCGACCGAATTGTCGGACGTCTACGTGATAGAAATCGTCGAACACGGCATCCTCGAACCTCAGGGCGCCGTGCCCAAGGACTGGCGTTTTACCGATTACGAACTGACCCTGGCCAAACGCGCCGCCAAGCTGCGGCACGATCTGGAACTGGAGTGGGAAGGTGTCGCCCTGGCGCTGGACCTGCTCGAAGAGGTGCAACAACTGCGGGCGGAGAACCGGATGTTGAAGCAGCGGTTGGGGCGGTTGGTGGTGGAGTAGTGCAAGCCAACTTGCTGAGGGACTCGTCCCTATTGCGGTCTTCGAACATCTTCCATCGTCTGCGTTACTTGATCAGAGCCATGTACAGCAACATCTCGTGTCCGTCTTGGAGGTAAGGGAGGTCCCCGTCTTGACGGTAGAGGGGGCGGTTGGGGGAGATCTCGTTTTGGAGGTAGAGGGGGAGGAGTTGGAAGATTTAGTCTGGGCGGTAGGGGCGGAGCGCCTGAAGTTGAGTTTGAAATTGTGGCGATGTTTATGCTGGATGGAGTATTGGAAGACGGTCGCGACGAATGAGCTGGACGTGGTACTGAGTTGTTCGAATTCGGCCCAATTGACGTCTGGCTTCTTTCGGCCTGGGTGAAGGAGCTTGATCTTTCAGAAAAATATTCTTCCCAAGGTACAGTTTCTGGAGATGAGGCAGGTGACGCCTGAATGGTGGATGTAGGGGCGGCACGTCGGTGCGTCGGGAGTGCTTGATAGTCATTGCTAGTATTGAATTGTGGCCGGCGAGCAGCGGCGGCAGCATTAATTGCACTTAAATCAGGACTGCGGGTGTGCCCAAAAAACTTTATGTGCCCCGTCGGATCCGAAGCATTCACCGGATCCCCCACACAATACATATAAGCATTCAACCCACCCTCCCCAAACGGACTCCAGCTGTCCGGACTATGAAAGCGCATCAACACCGGGTTGTAAGCCCTGTAGCCATTACCCAACAGATACCAACCGAGTCTCGCCTCGCGTAGCTGGCCGTTAAACCCCAAACGCCCGCCAATCGCCTGCCGCCCGGACTGTTCGCCGTAAGCTGAATACGCAATTGAATTGACCTTGCCATCCGTTACCTCGGCGAGCACCGAGCTCTTGCTGTCGGTGGCCAACAGAAGCGTGTGTGACTGGCGCAAAAGGCGATCATTGCTTATGGAGTCGGTCATGCGAGGCCTGCCTTCATGGCTGAATTCGTACTCCCAGTTTTACTCGGACGGCCAAGGGTTGGGTACTATCAGAAATGATAGTGAGGGCATTCTACGCTGCCTGTTCTGGCGCTATCGCCAGCAGGCTCGCTCCTGCAGTTGACCGCGTTCCTGTGTGGGAGCCAGCCCTGCTGGCGATGAACGATAACGCGGTGCCAGGCCTCACACCTTCCTCGGCAACACCACGGTAAACACTGTGCCGTCAGTCTCATTCGAGCAGACCTCAATCGTCCCCTGATGCGCATCGACCACTTCCTTGACGATAAACAACCCCAACCCGAGGCTGGTGGTGGGCTCGCCGAGTTCTTCGCTGGCGCTGCGCACCAAAGGGTCGAATATGGTTGGAATTGCGTCGGCGGGAATCGGGATGCCGTCGTTGTGCACGGTCAGTTGAACGCTGTCGGCCTGGCCTCTGAGCGTCAGGGTGACTTCACGCTTGTCCGAGCCATGTTGCAACGCGTTGCCAATCAGGTTTTGCAGCAGCTGATCCAGCCGTCGCGGGTCCCATTCACCCTTGGTGTCGCCCAAAATGTCCAGGGTTGGATCACATTCGGGTTGGGCGGCACAGGCCCGGCTAATGGCTTCCTGCGCGGCTTCGGCCAGGTCCATGGGTACGGGGTCGATCGGCAGGCTCTTGCCCAGGCGACTGCGCACCAGTTCCAGCAGATCGTTGACCATCATCGCCATATGCCCGGTACCGCGCTTTATGTTGATGGCGCACTTCAACGCATCACCGTCGAGGGTGGCCTTGCGCAAGAGCATTTCCGTGGACATGCCCACCGCTTGGAGCGGTGAGCGCAAGTCGTGGCCGAGGATCGCCAGGAAAATATCACGCGAGTGATTGACCCGTTCGGCATAGCTCGCCGTGGACTCGGCGAGGGCTTCGTCGATGGCTTCGTTGAAACGGATCATGTCCTGAAAATAAGCCATGTCTGGGGATTCGAGGCTGTCGACCCACAGCCGAATCACGCAGGCGCGCAAATGGCGGAATTCACTGGTCATTTGCACCAGATCAAACCCTACGGTGTGGCGCAGTTCGCCGTGGCTGGCGCCGGCTTCGTCCAGGCTCGGGGTTTTCTCCGGGCCTTCGCCGCGCGCCTTGGCCGCTTGTTCTCCGGGGCTCTGGGGCTTGCACATGTCCCGCGCCGCCGCCAACAGGATCGACCGCGCATGGTCGCGCAACGCCGGGCTGTCCATGGAATCAGCTGCCGGGGTAATGGTTTTGGCGAACTGCTCCCACTCATCAACGATGCGACCAACGTTTTTGACGATGAATTCGGAAAGGCGCATGGCAATTACCTGAGCATGAAACAGGGGGGGCAGCGAATCGAATAGTAGCCCCTTTGCCGGAAAAAACACGACCGCTCATACCGATGTACGAGCCGAGGCGTCTATGGCGGTACTTATGTATTTTCGACTTGCGGATTGTTGGCCGGTCGGGGCCTTTTCCGGGGCTGGGTCCAACAGTTTTTTGCTCTTTTGTTTCCGGGGCGGGTGAATAAGCTGGTGGTTCTTTTCCTCTCTTCAAGGTGATTCAAAAGTGTCTGATTTGCATGGAAGCAATTCACAAGCGATGTCCGCTGAAAATAACGGCGTGCACTATCAACGCGTACTCAATGGCATACCGGACGCGCTGAAAAATGCGTCACCCGCCAGGCTGCAAAGCCTGGCGGTGCTCACGCCAAAACTGCCGGAATGGTATGGCAGCGTCCGGGCGATAGACCGCCAGTACCTCAAAGGCCTGATTGACGAGCGATGGCGCTTGCAAGGGGTGCTGGACAAGACGCTGGGCGACTTGCAGCACGACATCAATGCGTTTGCCGAGCCGCTGCTCAGAGCGGCAATGCAGACAACGTTCGGCACGGTCCAGGACATTAACGAACTTACCGTGCAACTCGAAGTGCCGAGCAAGATCATCTTCGGCATCGATACCGGGGCCAGTCGCGTGCGGCATTCCACGTTATTGGAGGCGGCCCTGCATAACTTCGAAGAATCCGAGACCGAAGACGGTGCGTTTCGCAACAGCTCCGGCGTCTACCGCAAGGACGCTCGCGGCAGACTCACTCGCGAGCCGGGCATCACTCTGCCGGCGTTTGCATCGTTATGCCGGCGTCTGGACCTCGGCGACCAGTATCAGCGGCACATCACATCCGTTTTGCAGCCCACGGCGCCTGACAAGCAGCAGACCTTGTTGAAAGACTCGGTGGCGAGCGAGAAGGCCGCCTTTCAGGTAGCCGCGCTGATAGCCCGGCTGAAGGGTGATATCAGCGACCATGCCTACGGCGCGCTCGGAAAAATGCGCGAAGGCTTGGCGAACGTCACGCTGTACGACCAGCCAATGCGTTGCCATCGCCTGTCACTGATGGGGTTTCGGCTGACGGGCATCGTATTGTTCAGTGCGGTTACAGAGCCTTCTCAGGTCAAGCAGGAAATCGACGGTTTGACGCCGGCCCTGCTGAGGTTCTGGATCGATTGGTCACGCCGCATCCCTGTACTGCCGGGACAGGAATATGATCGCTTTAAACTCTTGCAGGCGTTCTTCGCCAATGGTCCGCAGGGTTTTACCGATGAAGTTTTGCGCCGGGAAGACATCTTTCAGCAAAGCCGCTTGTCCGGCCCATTGATTGCCTATGTGCCGGATGATCCGGACCATCCGTTGAAGGAATACCCGTCGCTGACGGCGTTCATGAAAACGCTGATCAGTCAGTTGCGAAACACCCAATACCAGACGTTTTTCAGCCGCTTTGTCGCGCAGAAAGACAAAGGTCTTTTTTCCGCCCGGGTCAACGAACGCCTCACGACGTTTACCTGGCATCAGCGCGAACCGCTCGACATGGGGCCGTGGTGGCGTGAGACGGCAGTCGAGAATCCTGACGCGCAGCCCATCACCAATCTGCTCGAAGGCGACCTGTGGACAACTTTGTTTCGTGAGCGCCGCGACAAGGCTGTCGCCGATGCCAGGCTCATCGCCGTGCCCACCGATGATGAAGATGCGACGGCCCGTTTCAAGCGCCTGACGAGTTATCTGGAGATCGGCTGGAACGTGTTCAATTTTGCCGCGATGCTGGTGCCGGGGCTGGGCGAGGCCATGCTCGGCATCATGGTCGCGCAAATGCTCGCCGAGGTGGCCGAAGGGGTTGAAGACTGGAGTCTCGGTGACAAAGAGCAAGCCTCTGCGTACTTCACGGGCGTGCTGATCAACTTCGCACAGTTGACCCTCATGGGCGCCGGTCATGTGTTACCCGGCACCACCCTGGCACCGATCAAAGTCTCGCCCTTCGTCGATGGGCTCAAGCCTGTGGAGGTGGGTGGCAAGAAGCGGTTGTGGAATCCGGATCTGCGGCCCTATGAACAACCGCTCACCTTGCCCGGGGAGGCTGCAGCGGATGATTCGGGACTTTATCGGCATCAGAATCAGGACCTGCTGCGTTTCGATGATAAATGCTACGGCGTCAAGCAGGACCCGGATACCGGGGTGCATCGCGTGCAGCATCCAACCCGACCCGACGCCTACCAGCCGATGCTGGAACACAATGGTGCCGGCAGCTGGAAAACCGAACTGGATCGTCCACTTGAATGGGACCAACGCACAGTGCTCAGGCGACTGGGCTCGTCAGTGGATGGATTTTCCGATGAAACACTCAAGCAGATTTTGACCGTAAGTGGTGAGCACGAAAACCTGTTGCGCAGGCTGCATGTCGAGCACGACACCCCGTCATCGCTTCTGACCGACACCATCAAGCGCTTCCAGGCCCATGCCGACGCTGAGGCTTGTGCTGTAGACATTCTGGCCAATCGGATCAATGAGGAATGGGCGGCTTTTGTTCCGCGGTTCATGACGGAGCTTCCCGGTTGGCCCGGCGCCAAAGCCATCGAAGTTTTCGAGGGCGCGGAGTTGAAAGGGGCATCCATCAAGGACGGCTATGCCGATGCGTTACCGGTGGACACTTTGCAGATCACCCGTCAGCAACTGCTGACGGGTGCGCTGCCCGAGCGTGTGCTCGGGTTTCTTGATGAGCCTTCGATTCGGCAGATGCTCGGGCAATGGTTTTCCGGTGACCGGCAAAAGCGCATCGAAGTATTGCGCGATAAACTGGCGGGTCGGGCGCGTCAGCAAAAAAGACGTCTGTTCGATGAGTTATACACGCGCCGTACGCGTTCGAGCGATCCAACGGTGAACCTGCTAAAAGGCGACGGTGCAGAGATCTCTACCAGTCAGGCGCAAGCCCTGCTGCGTGATGCACATCGTTCCGACACGCAGCACTTGAGCGAAAAAAATCGCGTGCCTTTGAGACTGGCAGAGCAAGCTCGGGAGGCCGCAGAACAATTGCGGCTGGCACGGGCCTATGAAGGTTTTTTTCTCGATGGCCTGCACAATCCTGACACTGCGCGTCTGGAGTTACATACGTTGGCCCACCTGCCGGGCTGGCCGGCGGATCTGCGCCTGGAAATCCGTGAGTACTCTTTCGAAGGCACCTTGAACGACAGTGTCGGGCCGGTAGATGCACCGGTCCGCAAAGTGCTGATCTGGGGCGAGGATGGGAAGTACGAGGCTCGAGATGAGAGTGATCAACATCTGCACGGCGCCGACAGCTTGTACGCCGCTGTGCTGCACGCCTTGCCCGACGCGCAACGAGTGACATTTGGCTTTGGCGTCAACGAGGCATCCCGGCTAGAGCAGGCGGTAAAAGCGCAGCCGTTGGACCGCCACCTGCTTGAACCGATTTTACGGGATAACCCGAACACCAAACCGACCTACGACCCGACCACCATGCGCTTGCGCGGCGGCATGCCGGGTTACGCGCAGCAAGTACCACGGGGAATGGGCCTGAGACACCGTGCTCGAGCGCTGTATCCGGCCTTTACAGCGCAAGAGGTCGAAAGTCTGCTGGTAGCGTTCACTCTCAACAATGGCTCAGTGGATGCACGCCTCACGGCGTTGGAGGCCGAATTCAATCAGTTGATCAAAAGTCTGAACCACTGGCGGGACTCTCCTACGACGTCCTGGCGTTTCTTGGCGTCGGGTATGGAGGAGTGGCAATCACGCAATATGCTCTGCAAAGCTTTCAGGCAATGTTGGCAGCGCTCCGGGCCGGAAGGGGTCGCGGCTGCAGGTGTGACACGACCTCAGTTTTTGTCTCTGGACAATATTCCCCAGTTGCGTCGACTGCTAGAGACACTGCCAAAGCTGGAGGCCAATTTCGACCATGTCACCGGCATGAGCCTGCGAGATAACCAGTTGCGTATGGAGCATCTGTCCATGCTTGGCTCGTTTCGTCAGTTGCGCAGTCTCAATCTGCAAGGCAACGCGCTTGTGGCCCTTCCTCAAGCCATTGGCAACATGCGTCATCTCACGGATCTGTTCCTCAACGAAAACCGCATTGAACTCGATTTACTGGCAGTCAACCGTCTGAAAAATCTGACCCGACTCTGTTCTCTGGGGTTGCGTGACAATCCATTGATGCTTATTCCTGATATCAGTCGCATGCCGGATTTGCTGGTGCTACTGCTGAACGAAACGGGCCTGGACACCTGGCCTGTCGGGCTGTTTTCCCAGTCGCGGCCGCGGCATATCTATCTGGATTTGAGCAGCAACCCGATCAGTCGCATTCCGGTGGTCGCGCCAGGTTCGTTTCGCGCCGAGTTGCTGGCGCGCACGGTAATCAGTCGAGAGCCACGCTGGATCTCGCCTGCCAATCTCGAAAGGCTCAAGTTCTACATTGAGTCGGTCGGCATGGACCCTGACCGCCCTTATCCACCACGCGGCACCCTGGACAGCGCCGACTGGTGGATGGGGTTGTCGCAGCAGCAATGGGCTGACAAACAGATCGCCTGGAACCAGGTAGAGGATGAATTCGAATCGGTTCCTTTTTTCGACGAAATCCGCAAACTCTCCGAATCTGCCGATTTCAGGGCGGGCGGCACTTATCAAACGGAACTGACCGCCAAGGTGTGGCGCATGATCGAGGCCATGGCCCGTGACAGCGAATTGCGGATCAAACTGTTCACTGAGGCCGCAACCCCCACCGAATGCGTGGACGGCGGCACGCAGCTGTTCAACGCCATGGGCGTGCAGGTCATGATTCACGAGGCTTACGCGTTGACAGACGCAAGCTTGATCGAGGCGCAATTACTCAAGCTTGCGCTGGGAAAATCCCGGCTTGATGAACTCGGCGCTATTGCTCGTCAGCGCGTAGCCGCGCGTTTGGCGAAGGGGGAGCAGTTCCGCCGAGTGGACGATCAGGGTCATGTCGTCGGTTCAATTGACGAGGTGGAAGTCCATCTGGCCTACATGACTGATCTGGCGCGGCGTCTGGATTTGCCATGGCAGGCGAGGGGCATGCAGTTCCGCAAGATCGCCGGGGTGAGTAAAGAGATGATCGATGCTGCGTTCGAGCGGATTGTGGCGCTAGAGGAAGGTGAGTTGCTGACCGACCGCATTCTTGACCAACCACTCTGGAGAACCTGGCTGGAAACCGCGAGTCAAGAGCAGTTGAGTGGCTTGAAACGCCGGATTGACGCCACCACCGAATTGCAGGATGCACTACAGCGCAGGGCTGACGGGACGACTTTCACGGCAGAGGAAAAGGCTGAAGTGGACTCAGAAATAGCGTCGCTTTGTGGTGAGCTGGGCAGGAGCGAAAGCGACTTCGCCGAGGGCAAGCTCATGTCGGACGAGGCCTATGTTCAAGCCTTGACTGAAATTGATCGGCAGATCACACAGCAACTGAAAACCCTGACCCGGGAAGCGATGAAGCGGGCAAATCTGGATCGACTGCGTGTTTCATCCAGTCACTAACCTGTCTAGTCCTGGATGGGTTTTACACCTATCACCCTGACGCCCGATCAACCACCCACAAAGGCCTGCACACGCTGTGTGCGAGGCCTTTGTGGGTGGCGCAACAATCACCTCAGAACAGGAAATAACGCTGGGCCATCGGCAGGGTTTCCGCCGGTTCACACCAGAGTAAAACGCCGTCGGCCTTGACCTGATAGGTCTGCGGGTCGACGTCGATGTTCGGCAGGTAATCGTTGTGGATCAGGTCGGTTTTCTGCACGTCGCGGCAGCCTTTGACCACCGCGATTTTCTTCTTCAAACCCAGGGCTTCGGGCAATCCGGCCTCCTGCGCCGCCTGACTGATAAAGGTCATGCTGGTGGCGTGCAACGAACCACCAAAGCTTGCAAACATCGGACGGTAGTGCACCGGTTGCGGGGTTGGAATCGAAGCGTTGGCGTCGCCCATCAGGCTGGCGGCGATGGCGCCACCCTTGAGGATCAGCGTCGGTTTCACGCCGAAAAATGCCGGACGCCACAGCACCAGATCGGCCCATTTACCCACTTCGATCGAGCCCACTTCATGGCTGATGCCATGGGTGATCGCCGGGTTGATGGTGTACTTGGCGATGTAGCGTTTGGCGCGGAAGTTGTCGTTGCCTTCACCGTCCAGTGGCAACGGACCGCGCTGTTTTTTCATTTTGTCGGCAGTCTGCCAGGTGCGCGTGATCACCTCGCCGACGCGGCCCATGGCCTGGCTGTCGGAGCTGATCATCGAAAACGCGCCGAGGTCGTGGAGGATGTCTTCAGCGGCAATCGTCTCGCGCCGAATGCGGCTTTCGGCGAAGGCCACGTCTTCTGCAATGCTTGGGTCCAGGTGATGGCAGACCATCAGCATGTCGAGGTGTTCATCAATGGTGTTGCGGGTGAACGGCCGGGTCGGGTTGGTCGAACTCGGCAGCACGTTGGCAAAGCCGCAGGCCTTGATGATGTCCGGCGCGTGACCACCACCAGCGCCTTCAGTGTGATAGGTATGGATGGTGCGGCCCTTGAAGGCGGCCAGGGTGGTTTCGACGAAACCGGACTCGTTGAGCGTGTCGGTGTGGATCGCCACCTGCACGTCGTATTGATCGGCGACGGTCAGGCAGTTGTCGATGCTCGCCGGGGTGGTGCCCCAGTCTTCGTGAAGCTTGAGGCCGATGGCGCCGGCCTTGACCTGTTCGATCAATGGCTCAGGCAGGCTGGCGTTGCCCTTGCCGGTGAGGCCAATGTTCATCGGGAACGCGTCGGCGGCCTGGAGCATGCGCGCCAGGTGCCATGGCCCGGAGGTGCAGGTGGTGGCGTTGGTGCCGGTGGCCGGTCCGGTGCCGCCGCCGATCATGGTGGTGACGCCGCTCATCAACGCCTCTTCGATTTGCTGCGGGCAAATGAAGTGGATGTGCGTATCGATGCCGCCAGCGGTGAGGATCATGCCTTCACCGGCAATGACTTCGGTGCTGGCGCCAATGGCGATGTTGACGTTGGGCTGGATGTCCGGGTTACCGGCCTTGCCGATGGCGGCGATGCGCCCGTCCTTGAGGCCAACGTCGGCCTTGACGATGCCCCAGTGGTCGATGATCAGCGCGTTGGTGATCAGCGTGTCGACCACTTCGGCGGCAAGTAACTGGCTCTGGCCCTGGCCGTCACGGATGACTTTACCCCCGCCGAACTTCACTTCTTCGCCGTAGGTGGTGAAGTCCTTTTCCACTTCGATCCACAGCTCGGTGTCGGCCAGGCGCACCTTGTCGCCGACGGTGGGGCCGAACATGTCGGCGTAGGCTTGTCTTGAGATTTTCATGCGCATGCCTTGAGATTCAATTGATTTGGAGACCGCTCGCATTACTCGCTATCGCAGCCTCGCTGCGCTCGGCAGCTCCTACGGGTGTTCACACAGCATTCGCGCGCTCGGTCCCTGTAGGAGCTGTCGAGCGAAGCGAGGCTGCGATCTTTTGGGAACGCTGCAGTTGTCAGTCGAGATCACCCATGATCCGCCCGGCAAATCCGAACACTCGGCGATGGCCGGCCAAGTCCACCAACTCCACCTCGCGGCTCTGCCCCGGCTCGAAGCGCACGGCGGTGCCGGCGGGGATGTTCAGCCGCATGCCGCGGCTGGCGGCGCGGTCGAAGTTCAGGGCGTCATTGGTTTCGAAAAAGTGGTAATGCGAGCCCACCTGGATCGGCCGGTCACCGCTGTTGGCCACCGTCAGGCTGATCGTGCGGCGGCCGACGTTGAGTTCGATGTCGCCGGGCTGGATCTGGTATTCGCCGGGAATCATCAATGGGCTCCTTGCAGAACTTTGTAATAAAGGGCGGTCGGCTTGTAGCGGCCGCTCGGGTCGCAGGCGTAGTCGGGGATTTCACCGGCGCGGGTGTAGCCCAGGGCTTTGTAGAAATCTTCGGCGGGCGAGCCGGCCTCCGTGTCGAGGAAGAGCATGCCGCGCTTGTGTTGCAGCGCGGCCTGTTCGAGTGCTGTCATCAACTGTTGGCCCAGACCGCGACGGCGTGCGTGTTCGCGCACCAGCAGTTTCTGCACTTCGGCGCGGTTCAATCCGTTGGCCTTGCGGCACAGGCCCAGTTGCACACTGGCTTGCACCTGTTCGTCCTTGACCACCACCCACAGCAGCACATTGCCCTTGTTCAGATTGTCCTGAACCTCATCGAAATAGGCGTGCGCCTGCGTGGCATCGAGGTCGGCCATGAAGCCGACACTGGCGCCATAACCGACGGCGTCGAGCAACAGGTCAACCAGACCCTGACGATAGTGCGCAAAACTTTCAGCATTGACGCGTCGCAGTTGGGCGGGGTTCATCGCGGTCACTCCTTATTGGCGGCCGGTGGTTGTGCGCCAGGATTGAGGGTCAGTTGCATGAAGGTCAGGTCCAGCCAGCGACCGAACTTGGTGCCCACCTGTGGCATCTGCCCGGTGGTCACGAAACCGATGCGCTCATGCAGGCGGATGGAAGCGGTGTTACCGCTTTCGATGGCGGCTACCATGACGTGTTTCCCGCAGCCTTTGGCGCGTTCGATCAACACGTCCATCAGTTTTGGCCCCAAGCCATTGCCGCGTTGATCGCTGCGCACGTAGACCGAATGCTCGACGGTGTGACGGAAACCGTCGAACGGACGCCAGTCGCCAAACGAGGCATAACCCAGCACGGTGTTGTCTTCGTCGACGATCACCAGAATCGGATAAGCCTGGGATTGCCGGGCGCTGAACCAGGCCTGGCGATTGCCGAGGTCCACGGCCTGCTCGTTCCAGATCGCCGTGGTGTTGAGTACGGCGTCGTTGTAGATGTCGCGGATCGCCGGCAGGTCGGCATGCACCGCATCGCGGATGTGGTAAGTCATGGCGCGGCCTCAGGCGATCGGTTGGTGGACGGTGACCAGTTTGGTGCCGTCGGGGAACGTCGCTTCGACCTGGATCTCCGGGATCATTTCCGGGATGCCGTCCATCACTTGTTCGCGGCTGAGCAGGGTGG
>Ga0247818_10000282_pt1 | contig 31917 bp, 24 predicted proteins | sample 13C_Glucose_Day1_FD_192424 | JGI IMG/M metagenome (GOLD analysis project Ga0247818, IMG submission 192424) | Soil microbial communities from agricultural site in Penn Yan, New York, United States - 13C_Glucose_Day1 | ecosystem: Environmental > Terrestrial > Soil > Agricultural land | place...
GTCCAGTACTGCAGTGGTCCAGCGAGCTGTCATGGTTTCTCAATCCAGAAATTCGGGTTTCTGTTTACTCATATGGGCGGCCATGGCCACGCGCAAGTCGGTGGATTGCAGCATGGCGGCGTTCCAGGTGGCAACGTATTCGAGGCCATCGTCGATGCGATGGTCGCGCATGTAGCTGATCATTTCCTTGGTGCCGGTGACCGCAATTGGCGATTTGCTGGCGATGTCGCGAGCAATGTCCATCACGCCTTCGAGCAGCAGATCCTTGTCGGCGTAAACGCGATTGACCAGACCGATGCTGCGCGCTTCTTCTGCGCCGAAAGTGCGACCGGTGTAAGCCAGTTCACGCAGCATGCCGTCACCGATGATCCGTGGCAACCGTTGCAAAGTGCCAACATCGGCGGCCATGCCGATATCGATTTCCTTGATCGAGAATTGCGCGTCTTCGGCAGCGTAGCGCATGTCGCAGGCGGCGATCAGGTCGATGGCGCCACCGAGGCAATAGCCTTGAATCGCCGCCAGTACCGGTTTGCGGCAGTTGTCGACCGCATTGAACGAGGCTTGCAGGGTGAGAATCTTGCGCCGCAGCAGGCGCGCGTTACGGCCGACATCCTTGCCCAGTTCGTTGGCGACGCCAGCGAGCATCATCAGGTCAATGCCGGAGGAAAAGTGTTTGCCGTTGCCGCTAAGCACCACTACCCGCACTTCGTCGGTGTCATCGATCCACTGGAAAATCTCGACGATCTCACTCCAGAACGCGGCGTTCATCGAGTTGATCTTTTCCGGGCGATTGATCTGCACATGAGCGATGTTGTCGGCCAGTTCGACGCTGAAGGCGGTGTATTGAGTCATGGCAGTGATCCTTTACCGGGCAGAAAATGAGGCCCGAACTATAACAAGGCATCACGATGGCGGTTCGGCCAAATGCGGGACTGACTGCCAAAAGGTCAGGTAGGTGCCATCAATCCGTGTAGGAGCTGCCGAAGGCTGCGATCTTTTGATTTTCAAAGTCAAAAGATCGCAGCCTTCGGCAGCTCCTACAGGGTTTTGTATGCGCAGCAAAAAATTCTAACCGCCCTTCACCGCCACATACGCCGCCGTCTCATAAGGCACCGTCAGCACATGCCGCCCACGCAACGCCGGCTCCGAGGCAATCAGCGCGCGGATCTGCTCATCAACCTTGTCCCGTTGCGCCTGCGGTAATGCCGCAATGAAACTGGTGGAGCGCACACGATTGAAAATCACGTCCTCGGGTGAGCCGGTGTGCCCGTGATGAAACTGCTGCAATTGCAACGCCCCGAACGCCGGATGCGGAAACGCCTGGCGCCATTGGCCGGTGTAGTAACGCGGCGTGTCCCCCTCCAGCGCGTTGACGATAGCGTCGAGTTTCGGCACCCAACCGACCTGCGTATCGCGCAGGTTCCAGATCAGGCCAAGCTTGCCGCCGGGCTTGAGCACGCGGGCGATTTCGCTCAAGGCTTCTGTGGTGGCGAACCAGTGAAATGCCTGCGCGCAGACCACTGCATCCACCGACGCGTCGGGCAACGGCAGATCAGTCGCAGTGCCGCTCACCGCCAGCACCTGCGGCCAGGCAGCGGAAAGTTTTTCCAGCATCTGCGCGACCGGTTCCACCGCGATCACCTGCGCGTCGGTCGCCACCAGCCGTCCGGTGAACTTGCCGGTGCCGGCGCCCAGATCGATGACGGTCTTGTGACTGTCCAGACCCAGCGTCTGCGTCAGCCACTGACTGACCTGCGGCGGGTAGTCCGGGCGGCCCTTGATGTAGGTGTCAGCGGCAGTCTTGTAGCCGGCAGCAGCGGAGTGATGGACCTGATCTTTCATGGCAGTTCCTCGTGTGTCAGCGCCGGGTCATGACAAGGCGCTGGATGGACGGCAGGCGTTCTCGAGCATAACGCCGCGATTTGCGCGTACCTTGAACAGAGCCTGACAAAGCAATGAATAAAATGCCGTGCTGTGGTGTTCAAAGTGAAACATAACCCTCTGTGGAGCCTTGCCCATGACAATCCGTTCCGTTATGTTCGCCGCCCCGTTACTGCTGGTGACCGCACTGTCCGTATCAATGGCGTTTGCCAACGGTGACGAGAGTGAACCCGTGCAGAAGCCCGACTGCCCCAAAGGCCAGGTCTGGGACAGCAAATCGCAGAAGTGCGTGCTGCAGACCAGCAGCGCCGTGCCGGATGCCGATCGTACCGATTACGCCTACCGATTGGCCAAGGGCGGTCGCTACGAAGAAGCCCTGGCCCTGCTCGACACTCTGCAACAACCAAACACCGCCAAGGCCCTCAACTATCGCGGTTACGCCACGCGAAAACTGGGGCGCACCGATGAAGGCATCGGCTATTACCTGCAATCGGTGAAACTCGATCCGCAGTACGCACAAGTGCGTGAATACCTCGGTGAGGCCTACGTGATCAAAGGCCGCATCGACCTGGCGCAGGAACAGTTGCAGCAGATCAAATCGATTTGCGGCACCGCCTGCGAGGAATACCAGGACCTGGCTGAAGCCATCAACGATTCATCGAAAACCTGACATAGATAAAGGAACGCCATCATCGTCAGCGATCAGGCATTCAGAGCGGAACTCGGACAGCATCTGGCGCGGCTGTGGCGCTACGGCCTGCTGCTGTCGCGCAATCGGCACGTGGCCGAGGATCTGGTGCAGGCCACGTGTGTGCGGGCGCTGGAACGTGCCGGCCAATATGTGGCCGGCACGCGCATGGATCGCTGGCTGCTGAGCATCCTGCATTCGATCTGGCTCAACGAAGTGCGCGCCCGCCGGGTGCGTCAGGGTGCGGGACACGTCGATGCCGACGGGCAGCTGGCCTTCGACGGCGAATATGCTGCGCAGACTCATGTGATGGCGGCGCAGGTGATTCGCCGGGTCGATGCTTTGCCGGAAACCCAGCGCGAAACCGTGTACCTGGCGTATGTCGAAGGCCTGTCCTACCGCGAAGTCGCCGAGATCCTGCAAGTGCCGATCGGGACGGTGATGAGCCGTCTGGCCACCGCGCGCCTGAAACTGGCCGAGTACCCGCCCCTGCAAGCCGTGCCGAAAACTACCGGAGGTGATCGACCATGAACAAGCCCTCCGACGAACAACTGGTGGCCTACCTCGATGACGAGCTGGACCCTGCGTATCGCAGCCAGCTCGACAGTGCGATTGCCGACGACCCGTTGCTCAGCCTGCGCGTGCAATGGTTCGAACGCAGCAGTCTGCCGTACAAGGATGCCTATGACGAACTGGCGCAACAGGCGCCGCTGGAGCGTTTGCAGGCGCGCCTCGATGCCATCCCTGCCCCCCAGCGGCCAGGCCTGAGCCGACGCTGGTTCATCGGTGCGGCCGCCGCGAGTCTGCTGGCTGGCGGCGTATTGGCTGATCGTCTGTTTATCGCCTGGCGGTCACAGCAAGCGCATGACTGGCGCGCCTTGGTGGGCGACTATATGGCGCTGTATGTGCCGCAAACTCTCGATCATCTGCCGAGCGACGAAGCCAGCCAACGCGTGCAATTGCGTACGGTGGACGCGCGGCTCGGTCTGAACCTGTCACCGGCGCAACTGAAGTTGCCGGGCGCCGAACTCAAACGCGCACAAATGCTCGAGTACGACGGTGTACCGATTGCGCAACTGACCTATCTGGACGCCAGGCATGGGCCGCTGGCCTTGTGCGTGACCCGCTCCAACAGCGGCAGCCGGCCTTTGGCGCACGAACGGCGCCACGACATGAACGTGGTGTACTGGACCGAAGGTGAGCATGCGTGGATGTTGATCGGGCACAACCCGGCGTTGGAACTGGAAGATCTGGCCAAGCGATTGATCGGACGGTTGAGCACATGAGTGCCGCTGCCATTATGCTGAGCGAGTGATTATCCAAGGAGGAAGCCTCAATGCAGATTTCACCCCGCACCGCCCTGCTGGTCATCGACGTGCAGAATGACTTCACCCCGGGCGGCCAACTGGCCGTCCCCGAAGGCGATCTGATTGTCCCGCTGATCAATCGCCTCAGCGGCCTGTTCAAACAGGTGATCATTGCCCAGGATTGGCACCCGAGCGGCCACGCGTCGTTTGCCTCAAGTCATCCCGGGCGCAAACCGTACGAGGTCATTCAGTTGCCCTACGGCGAGCAGACGCTCTGGCCGGATCACTGCGTGCAAGGCACCGCCGGTGCCGAGTTCCACCCCGAATTGAACCTGCCTCACGCGCAACTGATCATCCGCAAGGGCTGCAACCCGGACATCGACAGCTATTCGGCGTTTCTCGAAGCGGACCGGCGCACCACCACCGGACTGGCCGGTTATCTGAAAGAACGCGGTATCGACACGGTGTACATGGTCGGGCTGGCGCTGGATTTCTGTGTGATGTTTTCGGCGCTGGATGCGCGGGCGGCGGGGTTCAATGCGTTTGTGGTGCTGGATGCCTGTCGCGCCATTGATATGGATGGCTCACTGGCGGCGGCGATGGAACGGATGCAGTCGGCCGGGGTTGGCTTGATTCAGTCGAACCAACTCCTCTGACCAACACGCCACTCCCTGTAGGAGCTGAGGCAAGCTGCGATCTTTTGATTCTGATTTCAAGAACAAGATCAAAAGATCGCAGCCTCGTTTCACTCGACAGCTCCTACAGGGGTTTGATGCTCAGCTGGTAGTCGGCAACCACAACCTGAACCGCGCCCCACCCAGCGGCGAGCTTTCCACCGTCAGCGTCCCGCCCTGCGCTTCCAGCGCCCGACGGCTGATCGCTAGGCCAAGGCCAAAGCCACCGGTGGCGCGGTCGCGGCTGCGATCGAGGCGATAGAACGGCTCGAAAATCCGCTCACGCTCGTCATCCGGGATGCCAATCCCATCGTCGTCGACCCAGATCCCGCAGCCATCGGCGCTGACCTGCACGCCAATCTGAATACGTTTCTCGCAATAGCGCATGGCATTGCGCAGCAGGTTCTGGATCGCCCGGGCCGTCAGGCGCGGATCCAGCGTGAAACGTTCGAGCTGACCGTGCAGCAGCACATCGATGACGATGTCCGGTGACTCCAACTCTTCATCGACGCTGCCCAGAATGCTGTCGATGAACTCATCCAGCGAAACCTCAACCTGTTCCGGTAATTGCGCCGGATTCTGCAGGCGGCTGTAAGACAGCAATTCCAGTACCAGCTCATCCAGTTCACGAATGTGCGCGACCAGCCCTTGCAGGCGCTCGCGACTGGTTGCCGGCAAATCATCGGAGAGCGCCAGGGCCAGGCCGAAGTCGAGCCGGGTCAGCGGTGTGCGCAATTCGTGGGAGACCGCATTGAGCAGGTCGCGCTGCTGGTTGAGCAGATCCTCGATGTCGCCGGCCATGGTGTCGAACACGTGGGCCAGGCTGCCGATGTTGGAACGGGCGGGGATTAGCGTGCGCTCGTTCAGGTGGCCCTTGCCGAAGCGTTCGGCGGCGCCCTTGAGGCGTTCCAGATCACGCCAGTGCGGGCGAATCCATAGCAGCAGGCAGGCGAGCATGCTCGCACCGATCAGCACGTTGATGCTCCAGTACAAAAGATTGACGTCGAGCGGATCCGGCGGCACCACCATTTGCACGGCGACGTCATCGTTCAGCGGTGTGACCGCCAAGGTGCGCCATCCCCAATCGCCGATACGCACCACGTTTTCCCCGCTACGCAGACGCGCCTGCTCGGGGGCGGTGAACGCGGCGTCGTCGATGCGCGCCAGAACGATGTGCAGCGGCTGGAAGTCCTTGTCCATCGACTGCGCCAGCGCTGGCCACTGCTCCTGCGGCACCGCGTGAAACTGTCGGGTGATCAGCGATTGCAGGCCGCGCGAGTAGTCGAGGTTGTAGGTAATGAAGCGCTCACGGAACACCATGATCACCAGATCCGGCACCAGATAGATTGCCGCGCTGTAGGAGACGATCGTCACCAGATACAGGCGAAACAGGATTCTGAACATCAGCTCAGCATTCCCATTCGGAACGGCTGAACAGGTAACCCTTGCCCCACACGGTCTTGATCTTGCGCGCCTCGCCGGCGTGATCGTCGAACTTGCGCCGCAACTTGGAGATCGCCACATCCACCGAGCGGTCGGTGCCGTTGAACTCGATGCCGCGCAGACGTTGCAGGATCTGATCACGGCTCAGCACTTCCCCGGCATGCCGGGCCAGCACCACCAGCAAATTGTATTCGCCACTGGACAGCTCGACCGGTTGCTCGCGCCAGGTCACGGTGCGCTCGGACAGGTCGATGCACAGATTGCCCATCACAATCCGGTCATTGACCGTCATCGGTTCACCGAGGCTGCTGCGCCGTAGCAAGGTCCGCACCCGGGCCAGCAAAACCCGTGGCTCGCAGGGTTTGGTCACGTAATCGTCGGCGCCCATTTCCAGGCCAAGTACCTGATCGTGACTGTCGTCGCGGGCGGTCAGCATCAGGATCGGCAGTGTTGCCGAATCCGCCCGCAGCAAACGGCAGACCTGCAAGCCGTCGAGACCGGGCAGCATCAGGTCGAGAATCACCAGGTCCGGCGGATTGATCCGCGCCCGTTCACGCACATGGTCGCCACGGCCGATCACACAGACGGAATAACCGTTGCGCTCCAGGTAGCTGGAAATCAGTTCGGCGAGGGCGGTGTCGTCTTCGACCAGGAGGATGTTGGGCATGGGGTGATCCAGGAAAGTACTGTGGCGACTGTTCGGGCCTCATCGCGAGCAGGCTCACTCCTACATGACAACTCCGCCAGACACAAAATCTGTGACCAACACCAGCCTTGTAGGAGTGAGCCTGCTCGCGATAGCGGATTATCTGTCGCAATAATTTTCAAGGCGTAAAGGATATACGCCCTCACCCTTCCCTGAGTAAAACCCTTACACAATTTCACACAGCGCCTACAAAGCTTAACCGCTACCCTCCGCGTCTGGCCTTAGCATGCGGGCTTCAATATTGGGGGTGGTACATGTCAAAAAATCTTCTGGCCGGGCTCGGTCTGATCGCCGCTGCGCTGTTGCTGAGCGCCTGTGACTCGTCCTCGAAGGCCGAAGAAGAAGCGCCGCCGGCCACCGTACGCATCGAGACTATCGAGGCCCGCCCCCTATCGATCAGCAGCGAACTGAGCGGGCGTATCGCCGCGCCACGCATCGCCGAAGTGCGCGCCCGGGTGGCCGGCGTGGTGCTGCAACGGACCTTCCGTGAAGGCAGCGACGTGAAAAAGGGCGACGTGCTGTTTCGCATCGACCCGGCACCGTTCAAGGCTGACCTGGACAGCGCCGAAGCCGCGCTGCGCAAGGCCGAGGCCAATGCCTTCCAGGCCAGGCTACAGGAGCAGCGTTACGCGCAGTTGATCGACGACAAGGCCATCAGTGCCCAGGATTACGACAATGCCCGCGCCAGTACCCGGCAGACCGCCGCCGACGTGGCGGCCAATAAAGCCGCCGTGGAACGGGCGAAATTGAATCTCGGCTACGCCACCGTCACCGCCCCGATCTCCGGACGTGTCGGCCGCGCGCTGGTCACCGAAGGTGCGCTGGTCGGGCAGAACGAAACCACGCCGCTGGCGCTGATTCAGCAGCTCAATCCGATCTACGCCGACCTCACCCAGTCAACCCGTGAGCTCAATGAGCTGCGTCGCGCGTTCCGTTCCGGGCAGTTGCAGGAAGTCGGTCAGGATCAGGTCAAGGCCACGCTGATTCAGGATGACGGCAGCCTCTATCCGTTACCGGGCAAGTTGCTGTTCAGTGACATCAGCGTCGATCCGGGCACCGGCCAGATCATTCTGCGCAGCGAGTTCCCCAATCCCGATCTCGATCTGCTGCCGGGCAGTTTCATCCGCGTACGCCTGCAACAAGCCACCGTACAGAACGGCATCACCGTACCGCAACGGGCGGTGCAGCGTGACAGCGCAGGTATCGCTCAGGTGCTGACCGTCGACCAGCAGATGCGCGTGGCCCAGCAGCCGGTACAACTGGGCGCGGTGCAGAACGACCGCTGGATCGTCAGCGGCGGCCTCAAACCCGGCGACCGCATTGTCATCGAAGGCCTGCAGCACGCCCGTCCCGGCGAAAAAGTGCAGATCGACGACACCCCTCTTCCACTTGCCCAGACCTCTGGTCAGTAAGCAGGACGCTTTCATATGCCGCAGTTTTTTATCGATCGCCCGGTGTTCGCCTGGGTTGTCGCCCTGTTCATCCTGTTGGCCGGTGCGCTGGCCATTCCGCAATTGCCGGTGGCACAGTACCCCGACGTCGCGCCGCCTCAGATCGAAATCTACGCGGTGTACCCCGGTGCCTCGGCGCAGACCGTCGATGAAAGCGTGGTCAGCCTGATCGAGGAGGAGCTCAACGGCGCCGATCACCTGCTGTACTTCGAATCGCAGAGCAGCCTCGGCAGTGCGACGATCAAAGCCACCTTCCAGCCGGGCACCAACCCGGAGCTGGCCCAGGTCGATGTGCAGAACCGCCTCAAAGTGGTCGAGTCGCGCCTGCCGCAAGCGGTGAACCAGCAAGGTTTGCAGGTGGAGAAAGTCTCTGCCGGCTTCCTGCTGCTGATCACCCTGACTTCCAGCGACGGCAAGCTCGATGACGTGGCGCTCAGTGACTATCTGGCGCGCAACGTGATGAACGAGGTCAAACGCATCGACGGCGTCGGCAAAGCGCAGTTGTATGGCGCCGAACGCGCGATGCGGATCTGGATCGATCCGCAGAAGCTGATTGGTTTCAACCTGACCCCGGCCGACGTCAATGCGGCTATCGTCGCGCAGAACGCGCAGGTATCGGCGGGCAGCATTGGCGATTTGCCCAACCCATCCTCGCAGGAAATCACCGCAACCATTCTGGTCAAGGGGCAGTTGTCGACCCCGGAAGAATTCGCCGACATCGTGCTCAAGGCCAATCCCGACGGCTCCACCGTGCGCATCGGTGATGTGGCGCGTGTCGAGATCGGCAGTCAGGAATACCAGTTCGGCACGCGCCTCAACGGCAAGCCGTCCACCGCCGTCGGCGTGCAGTTGGCGCCGGGGGCCAATGCTCTGGCAACCGCCACATTGATTCGGGCGAAGATGGATGAGCTGTCGCGCTACTTCCCGGCCGGCGTCGAATACAAGATTCCCTATGACACTTCGCCGTTCGTGAAGGTCTCGATCACCAAAGTGGTGTACACCTTGGGCGAGGCGATGTTGCTGGTGTTCGCGGTGATGTTCCTGTTCCTGCAGAACATCCGCTACACGCTGATCCCGACGCTGGTGGTGCCGGTGGCCCTGATGGGCACGTTCGCCACTATGCTCGCGCTGGGTTTCTCGATCAACGTGCTGACCATGTTCGGCATGGTGCTGGCCATCGGCATTCTGGTGGACGACGCCATCGTCGTGGTGGAGAACGTCGAGCGGATCATGGCTACCGAAGGCCTGTCGCCGAAAGAGGCGACGCGCAAGGCGATGAAGCAGATCACCGGCGCGATCATCGGCATCACTCTGGTGCTGGTGGCCGTGTTCATTCCGATGGCATTCATGCAGGGTTCTGTGGGGGTGATTTACCGGCAGTTCTCGCTGTCGATGGCGACCTCGATCCTGTTCTCGGCGTTCCTCGCCCTGACTCTGACGCCTGCACTGTGCGCAACGCTGCTCAAGCCGATTGCCAAGGGCGAGCATCATGAGAAGAGCGGATTCTTCGGCTGGTTCAACCGCCGCTTCGAGCAATTGACCGATCGCTACCAAGGTTGGGTCGGCTACGCCCTGAAGCGCAGCGGGCGTTATCTGCTGATCTACGGCGTGCTGCTGATCGGTATGGGGTTGTGCTTTGCGCGCCTGCCCTCCTCGTTCCTGCCGGTTGAGGATCAGGGGTACACCATCACTGACATTCAACTGCCACCCGGGGCGACCAAGAACCGCACGGTGCAGGTCGCCGAGCAACTTGAAGCGCATAACGCTGGAGAGCCCGGTATCAGTGACAGTGTGGTGATTCTCGGCTTCAGCTTTTCTGGTAGCGGGCAGAACGCGGCGCTGGCCTTTTCCACGTTGAAGGATTGGTCGCAGCGCAGCAGCGATGACGCGGCAAGCTCGATTGCCGACCGCGCCAACATCGCCCTGAGCCAGATCAAGGACGCCATGGCGTTCTCGGTACTGCCACCGCCCGTAGATGGCCTCGGCACGTCGAGCGGCTTCGAATTCCGTCTGCAGGATCGCGGCGGTCTCGGTCACGCGACATTGATGCAGGCACGCACCGAATTGCTCGCCGCCGCAGAGAAAAGTCCGGTGCTGATGAATGTGCGCGAAAGCGCGCTGGCCGAAGCGCCGCAGGTGCAACTGGAAGTGGACCGCAAGCAGGCCAACGCGCTGGGCGTGTCGTTCGCCGACATCGGCAACGTGTTGTCCACCGCCGTGGGTTCCTCCTACATCAACGACTTCCCCAATCAGGGGCGCATGCAGCGGGTGGTGGTACAGGCCGAAGGCGATCAGCGCAGTCAGGTTGATGACCTGCTGAAAATGCACGTGCGCAATAACGCCGGGCACATGGTGCCGCTGTCGGCGTTCGTTCAGGCGAAATGGACCCAGGGTCCGGCGCAACTGACCCGCTACAACGGTTACCCGGCGATTGCGATTTCCGGCGAACCCTCGCCCGGGCACAGCACCGGCGAGGCCATGGCAGAGATTGAACGGCTGGTCGCTCAGGGGCCGAAAGGTCTGGGTCAGGAATGGACCGGGCTGTCATTGCAGGAACGTTTGTCCGGCAGTCAGGCGCCGATCCTGCTCGGTCTGTCGCTGCTGATCGTGTTCCTGTGTCTGGCGGCGCTGTACGAGAGCTGGTCGATTCCGACCTCGGTGCTGCTGGTGGTACCGCTGGGCGTGCTCGGCGCGGTGCTGGCCGTGACCTTGCGCGAGATGCCCAACGATGTGTTCTTCAAGGTCGGCCTGATCACGATCATTGGTCTGTCAGCGAAAAACGCGATCCTGATCATCGAATTCGCCAAGAGCCTGTATGACGAAGGCCACGATCTGATCGATGCCACGTTGCAGGCAGCGCGCCTGCGTCTACGCCCGATCGTCATGACTTCGCTGGCGTTCATCCTTGGCGTGGTGCCGCTGGCCATCGCAACGGGTGCCAGCTCGGCGAGCCAGCAAGCCATTGGCACCGGGGTGATCGGCGGGATGATCACGGCAACGCTGGCGGTGATCTTTGTACCGTTGTTTTTTGTGGTGGTCATGAAGCTCGTGCAACGCTTCACCACACCTCGCTGATCCCTGTGGGAGCGGGCTTGCCCGCTCCCACAATGTCATTCGAACAATCAACGCAGAGTTCAGATCCCCCCTCTCGCCTTTCCCGCTGAAAGGCAACACCTGTCAACTCTGACAGTTATGCAGAATTTCCCGATGCCCTACCCTGAAACGCCACTGATTGATCAGTGGACCAACCTGGCTTCAGGGCCAAGGACAGCAATCATGAACGATAAAACCAACGAGCAGCATATGAGTGCAGTTATTCAAGGCACCCATCCGCATACATTCGAAGCGAACAGTGACTGGGCAATTGACAAGGTCGAAAATCAGTTCTGGATCACCGCCGTTCACGACGAAAACAAGGACGAGCAGGAGCGGCAGAAGGGCAAACCATGGCATTTCATAACGCTGAGGGTTCCCGGCACGCTATCGAATGACGGCACGGAGGACATCCTGGAAATCGGCGGGAATACCGAGGCCATTTACGCGCGCTTCTCCGACTCGGGTGGTCCTGTTCACCCGGCGCGTTCCGGCGAGATCAAAATTCGCTACGACTGGAAAACCGCTCGTATGTACGGCGAGTACCGCTTCAAAATTGGCGGCTTTGGAGAGGAGCTGGATATCATCGACGGCCGTTTTGATCTGACCGGCATTACTGATTCGGTACAAAACAATCAATCCGAAGCGACGGGCACCTTCACCGCCAATGGCGGAATTGGCGACTTCAAAGCCGATAAGTTTCGCATCACGAAACATCAGCCGTCGCCGATTATCCCGTCCTATCTTGAAGTGAGAGCCGAGCAGAGTTCCGGTAGTCAGGTTCGCTACACCATTTTCATCATGGGCGACTTGAAAGCCGGGGAGTTTGATCTGTCGAAGAAAGATGAGGTGTACATCGTTCACAACTCGTCCACAGGTGAGCTTCACATCACAACGTCCGGAAAGCTGATTTTTACCGCCGCCCCCACTGAGCGCCTGATCACCGGCACGTTTGATGCGCAGTTCAGCGATAGCTTCGGAAATGAGGTAGACGCAAACGGTAAGTTCAACATCGAGGCCTGACAGTTGCCGCTCCGTGGGAGCGGCCCGCTCCCACACTGTCATTCGGACAGCCACTCAGTGGTGCCATTGTTCGTTGTGGTGGTGATGAGGCGCTCCGAAACGCCAGCTTCTACAAAAGCACGGTAGCGTGCGCTAAGGTGCAGAGATCGATCATTACAGTGAGTCCTCATGCGCTTTCTCGCCCGCACCCACCCTCGCCTGTCCGCCGCCGCTCTGGTGGGCCTTGCCACCGGCCTGCTGGTCCCGGCCGACTCCATCGTCAGCAAAATCCTCATCGGTTGGAATGCCGGTGTCTGGATCTACCTGATCCTGATGTTCTGGCTGACCATTCGGGCGAAGGCGCCGGACGTCAAACGCATCGCCGTCGTCGAAGACGAAAACGCCGGGCTGGTGCTGTTCGTTGTGTGCATCGCAGCCCTGGCCAGCCTGGCCGCCATCACCCTTGAGCTGGCCGGCGCCAAAGACCTGGATAATCATCGCAAACTTCTGCATTACGCGTTTACCGCCCTCACCGTGGTAGGTTCGTGGCTGGTGATCGGGGTGATTTTCAGCGTGCATTACGCCCGGCTGTTTTACACCTGGGACGGCAAGGATCCGGCGTTGCGCTTTGCCGAAGGTCTGACCACACCCAACTACTGGGACTTCCTGTACTTCTCGTTCACCATCGGCGTCGCGGTACAGACCGCTGATGTGGGCGTCGCTACCCGCGATATTCGCAAGATCGTACTGGCTCAGTCATTGATCGGGTTTGTGTTCAACACAGCGATCCTCGGTTTTTCGATCAATATTGCCGCGGGGCTGTTCGGTTGAGCTTGTTGGCCCAGGAAGCGCCCTGAGTTCAATGTGAAACCGCCGCTTGGAAATGCCCTTTGTAAACTGTCAACTCTGACAGTTTACAGTCCCCTGAAAGCAGGCTCTTATAGCCTATCCAGGATTAGGGCCATGCATGGCCTTTGGATACCTTACTCAAAGTAACGGAGACCAGGCCCATGAATGCTGTGATCAAACGAACCAGTTTCGCCGCAGGTAACTATGTGAGCGCCGAAGCGTTTGCCAATGCCCAACTGGAAGTCAACCCATTTAATGCCAACGCCAGACTGATCGACAAGGTAAAAACAGGGCGAAACAAACTTGACGCAATGTGTATCACCGCCATTCAGCGTAGTGATAAGAACACTCGTGTATCCAACACAACTACTCGCGAACTTACCTTTGTACTTCCTGCGGATCTGGCCGTGGGCAAGTACGAGGTGAAAAGTCGCGACGATGTGGCTTTCAGCTTTAAAAACAGTGACGGGAAAATTTATGAAGGCGTCTCGGGAGAGATCGAGATCGAGCCAGCGAGCGATGAAAACGTCAAAGGCCGTTTCAATATCAATATTGATATGCCTGACAATGAAGAAAATATTTTTATTCTCAAAGGCAAATTCCAGGTATTGAAAGCCGGCTAGCCTGTAACACAAAAAAAGGAAGCGTAGGCTTCCTTTTTTATGCTCGAGACTTTCAGATCAAAATTTGTAATGCGCCCCCATATTGAGACCAAAGTCCTTGGTGACGTTATCACCTTTACTGGTATCCACCTCGGCATGTAACTGCCAGCGGTCATTCAGCGTCCAGGCCACCCCGGTCCCGACTTCGAAACGCGTGCCTGACAAGTCATTGTTGAACTTGTTGTCATTGACCCGTACTTCATTGTTTTTCGCAAATTCCTGGACCACGGCAGCGCGGATATGCGGTTGCAGAACGCTGCCATTAGCCAGCGTCATGCCACGTCCCAGCGTCACACCCGCCTTGCCCAGCAGCGAGCGAGTAGTATCGGCGTCAGCGTTCAGGCCGTTGTCCAGGCTGAAATTCTTGCCTTGCACCGACGCCGCCTGCCACTGGGTAAAGGGCGCCACGTAATAACCGCCTGCAAGATCGATATGTTTACCAAACTCCACCGATGCGCTGGCCCCGAAATTGTTGAAGCTGCCGTCGGTACGTGAGCCATCACTCATCGAAACCTTGGCTTCATTGCGAAAATGGTTGAGTTTGGCAACGGTATCCAGGTAGTAGCCACTCTCTCCAAGCCAGGTACCGTAAACCCCGAACGAAGTGCTGCCGATTTCCCCCGAACTGCCGCGGCTCAAATCAAGATCAGACTTGCTGTAACCAATGAAGGTACCCAGCAATACACGTTCACCGGCAATCTGCACCGGGGTGTCAAACCCCATTGCCAGGCCATACTGGCTCTGACTGTAGCCATCACCATAGGCGTTGGTGCTGATGCTGAAGCGATTGCCATATGATCGTATCCACCCGCCAGTTGGCGAACTGTTCGCACGCAATTCACCCATGCGGTTGGTCAGAGAGGCCATTTCACCGTAGATAACGGTCGGCGCCGTACCAAATATCGCCATGACCGAGCGGGTCGGCGTACTCACCACTTCCTTGTCCGGGCGCAGGTACCAGTCCTCACCTTCCTTGACCAGCCGATAGGTAAAAGCCCCTGCGTCGACAAACCCTGTGGGTAATCCGAATTGAGCGATACCACCGACCGTCTGTACCACTTTGATCTGCGCATCGCTGACCGGATCCGTACCGCTACTGGTGACCAGCAACTGATGATTCCCGACAGCATTGCCGGTGAGGTTCAGTAGACCGGTGTTACCCGTGCCGAAGTCTGTGTCGATCCCAAAAGTACCGTTTCCACCGAGATTGGAGACATTGAGCTGATAACCGCCGAGCTGGACCCTCCCGCCATTTTGTAGATCCAGATTGCTCACCGACTGGCTGCCCGTCATTTGCCAGAGCGCCTGATTATTGATGGAGAAGTTGTTCACATTACTGACCTGGCCCACCAGGGTAGCTGCATTATCAAGTGTCACCGTAGACAAACTCTCGGGCGCGGCGTTGATATTGCCCTTCATCAAACTCTGGTTATTCAGCGAAACAGTGGCGACGCTCTCAAGATTGCCGGTGAGCGAAGAAGCATTGTCGATCGACACCCGCGAAGCCCCCAGAACATCACCGTTCATGTGCGCCTGATTGTTCAGGGTCGCGGTGGTAACACCCTGCAAATCACCGGTCAATGTCGCTTTGTTCTGTAGCGTGACGTTCGCCGAACCGCCTGCTCCGGCTACGACGTTGCCGGTGAGGCGACTGTCGTCGACCAACAACTCGGCCGAAGCGCCGGTACGAACCTCGAGCAGCGTACCGTTACCGCCAATCAGGCTGGAACCATTGAGCACCGAGATTTTCGCGACTGTTGGAAAGTTCGGCGCGTTGATACCCACGACGATAGCCGAGCCGGTCTTGCCTTCGATACGGGAATTGTCCAGGACGATGGTCGATGGAATCACCGTCGATACCAGTGTGTCGGTGCCCACGGTCAGGCCGTTGAGCCCACCGGTGATGCTGCTGCCGGCAGTTGCCGACAGCGAGCCCTCGAGCAGACGGATCCCGAAACTGTTGGCACCAGTGCCTTCCACGGTAGATCCCTGCACATTCAATTCACTGAAACGGTTACCGGCAATCCCGCCTTGCAGGCCTCTGACAATCGTGTTGTTGCTCAGATTTACCGTAGAGCCGCCAACACTGGAAATACTGCGCACGGCCGAGATGCCAATCCCGCTCAAACTGGTGACGCTGGAGTTGTTCAGGGTTGCCGTAGCGTTGGTCAGGGAAATAGCGTTCCGCAGTCCACCCGGACCTGCAGAGGCAACTGTCGAGTTACTCAGATTGATCAGTCCCCCCGTGGTGCTGGAAAGTCCCAGGGTACTGGCCCCCGAGCCTGTCAGCGTTGCGTTTGTCTGCAACTGCCAGACGTCCAGTGGTGAACTGGCGTCGATCGTTTGAGTCGTTCCTGCCGGCACGCTGGCCGCCTGGATCATGGAAGAGTTCAGTAATGTGGGGATAATTGATAGCACCCACACACTGAGTTGGGTTCTGGACAAGTTGAATACCGGCTTTGGCGTCATGGTTGAGTCCTACTCGAATGCATTCCCGCGGGAACGAGCGACCGACTCGAGAACACTCGCAAGCCGGATATGTAAGGGCCGCCAGACTACGGACTAACCTTTCAACGATATGTAGGACAAGTCCTCACACTAGTAGGACTTGTCCTTTTTATACGTACGAATCTCCGTATCTGAACGTACACAACTTCGCTTCTTTCTGATGAAGGGCAGAATCGTTCCCTCATCAACAAGAAGAGTTGCCTGGTGCAGGTATTACGGAGAAACCTCCGCACGTTCTTCGTCGCAATACACCAGGCTGGCATTGAGCAACTGAACAGCCACGGTAACCTCGGCAGTAACGCCGTTGACCGTATAGGCTATGCGCGCAAATCTGGCTGCTGGCCGAGTGACGCCGTCCGGGCTTGGCAATTGAATTGCACGAATTTGAAGTGAGTACTCTGTCAGCCTGAACTCCAGATCGCCTGTCGGTGGCATCGGCGCCGAACGGGTAATGTGCGTGGCAGGAATAGCCGGCGCCCCCACGGCATTGGTGGTTCGACCTTCAAAGTCAAGATTCACCACCGCACCAGTCGGAATGTTGGCATCACGCCGCACACGGATTCGTAGCTGGCGCGGCAAATAAGGCGGCATCGCACCGTTCACCACGCTCGGGTGGTTTAAGCTCGGGCAGTTGATACTGGTGATGACACGCTCAGGAATCAATGTACCGGTTGCTCCACGGAACGCAGAGGCCACGATTTGGGGTGCAGGCAGGTTGATGACAATCGCTGTCACGTTGACCCTGGTGGGGACTTGCTGCTTCATCACGTTGGGACTGCCAGGGTATTCCACGGTGATAAAGGCTTGTCTGGCATCTGCTCCGATGCCGTTGCCTTCGGCAAGGATTGTCGCCCAACGCAACACGGTGGAGACAGTTGTATCACCGAGGCGTACCGGCACCGGTTCCCCGACCTGCTTGCCCTGATAATAGAACTTGACGATTTCTCGTCCGGTGACAGGGCGGTTGGGGTCAGTCCAGATCTGCCAGTTCATCACTGCGTCCAATCCGGCTTGCGCCGGGCCCAGGGTGTTGGGGGCTGGCACCGGTGTACCCGCGCCCTGTACCACCACATCGCGATCGCGAATGTTGGGGTTTTCCAGCTCAGGTATATTCGGCTGTTCAGGCCCTGCGTAAGCAAAATCGATCAAGCCGTCTGCGGAGGGTGATACCGGGTTCGGCGTAATGGTTGGACGACTCAGTTCAAACCAGTACTGGAACTCCACCTCGTTTGAATTGTTGGCGTCGCCAAAAACATCGGCAAGCGTGGCGTAATCCAGATTGAAAAGCAGCGGCCCCGCTGTGCCCACCGGCGGGATTGGCTGCTCCGGCAACTGAAATAGTCCGGCGTCGGACGACAGGTACGGAATGATGCGATCCCCTGGGATCGAATTGATTGGAAAATCGATTTCCATGATGGCTTTCGTTGGAGGTGGATTCGCCGTCGTCAGATTGAGCGCAATACCTCCATTGGTACCGGTGACCGGAATTCGCGCTGGCGCAAGAATCGGGGCTGGCGTAACAATACGTTGGAACAGTGTGGTAATCGCGGCGTTGTTACTGATGTTGCCTGGTTGATCTTTCAGGTTGTAAGAATAATAGTAAGTTCCCTCTGTCAATCCGCTCAAAAAACTCAAGGGGATATTGATAATCCCACTGGCCGGTAAAAAACCTTTGAATGCATGCGTTTCAGCTGACATCAAAAGAAAAGTTGTCAATTGAGAAATATAGAAGACGCACTCATCCAGATCTGCTTCGAACTTCTGGTAGACATGAGGGATTTCCAGGTTCAATCCACCGGCATTGGCAGGGTCGGTCAACCAGGCATCATTGATGATCGCGGGTACAGTGGCCCCCAGTGTCAGCAGCGTCGGCCGAGTACCAGTACCATTGGAACCGCCCGGCTGGCGTTGATACGGTGCAGTGAGGTCGACCAGCGCCTCGGCATACGGTTTTTCAGTGGTGTCCGGGTTTTCGAAGATATCAATAATGACGAATGCAAATTCATAGGAAGTGTAATCGCCCGCTATATGAAATTTTTCAATCAAGGAGGTGACTGGCACATCGAACTCGATCGGGAAGCTCCAATCCCCCCCCGGCTGATCGCTTCTGTTTTTGCTCGCAACGATGAACGTCGGGTCTGTCGAGTCGACCTCGATGATCGCTCCTTTGGGAAACACATGCAGGTCGATTTTCATCGCCCCCTCAGGACCTTTGTCAGGAACGTCCGCCAGCGTGACTTTCAGCAGCCGGTCTTCTCTGAGTTGTTTGTGAGTCAACCGCTTGTCCGCCAGTTGGCCCTCGATAACCGGTGGTAAAGCCAGAATGCCGCCTGCATTAAACTGCATATTCATTTTTGAAAACTCCATCAGTGAGTGTTTCATTGAACTATCAACGTTGTTGCCCAACGAAGAAGCGTGCGACGGCAATCTGCAAGTTTCCGGGACTAACGCTTCAGCACTGTCGGTTTCATTTAACGCCAAGGCATCTGTGTCATTCGCATCTAACCCTGCGACCGATGCCGGACCGCAAGAAAGGTTGGATCCTGGAATGACCCGGTCAATTTTTACCAAACCAATTGGCGAGCGCCCCAGGGCGATACCATTTCGGTAAAGCGTGTAACGGGCCAATGCGGATGAACTTCTTTCCATCGGCTTTATATAGCGCTCGTATTTATCGCTTCCGAGTATAAAAAGAGGCCCATTGTCAGCCTCTCCCTGGGTCAGAGTTTTTTTGACTTCCAGCGCAGTGAATGGGATCGGCCTGACTCCGTTGAGGCTCTCGAACCCTTCCCACTCCAGAACACACACATCATTGGCCAGGAAGCGACCTGGTTGAGCCTCGACATCGACCCACACTTCCTCCCACAACTTTGGAGTCGAATTGCAATTGAGATATCCCCATAACGTGGCATGGGGAAATGTGGGTTCTGCGAGATTTATCGGGACCGGACGCCGAACAATGAACGTTTGTGGAAGTGAAGTATCTTCATTTCCGTTATCCCCCAACGTGTTCCGGTATCGCAGAACAATATTGCCGTCTCGCTGTAAAAATCGCGCCGGTAACAAAAAGACCCCGGGATAACCCACGGCAACCGGAACCGGAAACGGATTGCTATAGAACAACTCTTCAGTAGTGGCATCCGGTTCGGTTACCCAGATTTCCAGCAGATCGCTTTTCCCCGGTTTAACCGATGGATCTTTCCATAAAGGAATCAGTAACCTGGCGCCATCAGTCGAGGCGGTTGGAGGAAGTACACCATCGGCCCCCACCCCCTCGATCGACAGGGGCACGGCCAACACGCCGATATGTTCGCTGTTTTTGAATGACGACATGTCTTTTCCTGAAAGTGCGATACGCCTGCCTTGGTGAAATTAGACGCGCATCAGACCTCCTCGCCTACTGTCATATCTGACAGGTTATTCAACCGCTCGTCGGTTTTAAAAGGCACAGCTCGTCTCGATCATCTGGAAAAACTTGACGACAACTCAGCAGATGTAGTTCTCTGAAACCGGTTTCATTGTCAGGCAATGGCACCGTTTGCTCATTCAAAACAAGAAGATCGCCCCATGAACGATTTCTCCGCCGCCCAGCGCAGCCGCGTGACCATGCTCGATGTCGCCGAACGCGCCGGCGTCTCCAAGGCCAGCGTCTCGCGCTTTATCGGCGATGACCGCGCCCTGCTCTCCGATACCATCGCCTTGCGCATCGAGCAGGCAATTGCCGAACTGGGTTATCGCCCCAACCAGATGGCCCGTGGCCTTAAACGCGGGCGCACCCGCCTGATCGGCATGCTGGTGGCCGATATCCGCAACCCTTATTCGATTGCCGTGATGCACGGGGTGGAAACCGCCTGCCGTGCGCATGGTTACAGCCTGGTGGTGTGCAACACCGACCGCGACGACGAACAGGAACGCCAACATCTGGCGCTGTTGCGTTCGTACAACATCGAAGGGCTGATCGTGAACACCCTCGGCCATCACCGTGATGAACTCCACGAACTGCATCGCGAAATGCCGCTGGTGTTGGTGGATCGCAAGGTCGATGGCCTCGACAGCGACATGCTCGGGCTGAACAACCCGCAGGCGGTCGAAATGGCCCTGACGCACCTTGAACAGCGTGGCTATAGCGATGTATTGCTGGTGACTGAACCTTATGACGGCACCAGTTCGCGGATCGAGCGGGTCAGCAGTTTTCAGACGCAGATTGCCCAGCGCTCCGGATTGACCGGGGCCGTGCTGGAAACCGGCGACGCACTCGCCACTCACCTGCAAACCTTTTTAAACACACCGGCTGGCGGGCCTAAAGCACTGTTCTGCGCCAACGGCGTGGCAGCGCTGGCCTGCACCTTGGCCTTGCGCGACATCGGTTGCCGATTGTTCGAGGATGTCGGGCTGATTGCCCTGGATGATCTGGATTGGTACCCGTTGGTCGGCAGCGGCATTACCGCACTCGCCCAGCCGACGGCCGAGATTGGTGCGCGGGCGTTTGAGTGTCTGTTGAAGCGCTTGCGGGGGGATGTCGAGGTCACCCGCAAGCTGGATTTTGCGCCGGTGTTGGTTGAGCGCGGTTCTACCCGAGGGCTTTTGCGGTGATGTTCACTACGCCATCGCGAGCAGGCTCACTCCTACAGGGGTGGGGCATTCCAAATGTAGGAGTGAGCCTGCTCGCGATGGCGCCCGAAAGACCGACAAAGATCCATCAGATTTTTTTTGAACAAAAATGAAACCGGTTTCAGAGGTAGATAACAATGAATAAACCTGCCGTTTCCATCAGTCTGTCCAGCTACGGTGCCGAGCTTGTGCGCCAACGCGGGCAGGATTTTTTCATCGACGTGCTGGCCGCTGCCGGCGCTGATCGCATCGAATGGCGCGAAGAGTTGCTGACCCGCGAAGTGCCGGCGCAACTGCAGGCCGCCACCCGGGCGCAGGGCCTGCAAAGCATCTATTCCTCGCCGAGCGAACTGTGGCTCGCCGGTCAGGCGCGGCCCAATCCCGAGTTGATCAGCGCCCTGCAACATGCAGAGGCGTTTGGCTCGAAATGGCTGAAAGTCTCGCTCGGTTACTTCACCGACAACTGTGATCTGCAGGTGCTGAAACAACTGCTGGACAACAGCCCGGTGCTACTCCTGGTGGAAAACGATCAGACCTTGCATGGCGGCCGCATCGAGCCGTTCCAGCGCTTTTTCGCGGCGGTCGAGCAGCATGATTTGCCGATCAAGATGACGTTCGATATCGGCAACTGGCAGTGGCAGGACCAGTCCGCCGCCAACGCCGCACGCCTGCTCGGACGCCATGTCGGCTATGTGCACTGCAAAGCCGTGGCCCGGCGTCCCGACGGCAAACTGGTCGCCGTGCCACCGGCCGTCAGCGACCTGCATTTGTGGGAACAACTGCTGCGGCACATGACCCAAGGCGTTATGCGTGCCGCCGAATACCCGTTGCAGGGCGATGACCTGGTGGCACTGACCACCGAGCACGTCGCCGCCCTCGCCCGCCTTGGTCAATCGCGCCTGGAGCCTGCTCATGTCTGATCTCGATATTCTGTCGTTCGGTGAAACCATGGCGATGCTGGTCGCCGAGCAAACCGGTGATCTGGCCAAAGTCGAACACTTCCACCGGCGCATTGCCGGCGCCGACAGCAACGTGGCGATCGGCCTGTCGCGTCTGGGTTTCAATGTGGCGTGGCTGAGCCGGGTCGGCGCCGATTCGCTTGGACGCTTTGTGGTGGAAACGTTGGCCAGCGAAGGTCTGGATTGCAGTCACGTCGCAGTCGACAGCGCGCATCCGACCGGTTTCCAGTTCAAGTCGCGCACCGACGACGGCAGCGACCCGCAGGTCGAGTATTTCCGCCGCGGTTCGGCGGCCAGTCATCTGTCCGTGCAGTCGATCAACAGTACCTTGCTCGGTGCCCGTCACCTGCACGCCACCGGGATCCCACCGGCGTTGTCAGCGAGCGCTCGGGAAATGTCGTTCGAGCTGATGACGCGCATGCGCCATGCCGGGCGCAGCGTGTCGTTCGACCCCAACTTGCGCCCGAGCCTGTGGGCCAGCGAGCAAGAGATGATCCGCGAGATCAATCGCCTCGCCGCCCTCGCCCATTGGGTTTTTCCGGGTTTGAGCGAAGGTCGGCTGCTGACCGGGTTCGAAGATCCGGCGGACATCGCGGCGTTCTATCTCGATCAGGGTGCCGAAGCCGTGGCGATCAAGTTGGGGCCGCAAGGTGCCTATTACCGCACGCAACTGGATCAGGGGGTTGTCGCCGGGGTGCCGGTGGCCAACGTGGTCGACACCGTGGGTGCGGGCGACGGATTTGCCGTCGGCATGATCAGTGCCCTGCTGGAGCATCAGAGCTTTGCCGAGGCGGTGCAACGCGCGAACTGGATTGGCAGTCGGGCGGTGCAGAGTCGCGGGGACATGGAGGGGTTGCCGACCCGGTCCGAACTGATCGCTGAATTCGAGGCCGCTGATCGCGAGCAGGCTCACTCCTACATTGGATCTGCGCTAGTCACAGGTGCAACGGCAAACACATAACCCTTGTAGAAGCGAGCCTGCTCGCGAAGAGGCCCGCTTGATCAGCGCAAAAATTTGAACCTGCTGCGACAAAAACAACAAGCTCAGGAGCAACACCATGAAAACCGCAACCCTCGCCGCCCGCCGCTGGTGGTACATCATGCCGATCGTGTTCATCACCTACAGCCTGGCGTATCTGGATCGCGCCAACTACGGCTTCGCCGCCGCGTCCGGCATGGCCGCCGACCTGATGATCACCCCGGGCCTGTCTTCATTGCTCGGCGCGCTGTTTTTCCTCGGCTACTTTTTCTTCCAGGTGCCGGGTGCGATCTACGCGCAGAAGCACAGCGTGAAGAAGCTGATTTTCTTCAGCCTGATTTTCTGGGGCGGCCTCGCCACCCTGACGGGTGTGGTGTCAAACGCCTACTGGCTGATCGTGATCCGCTTCATGCTCGGCGTGGTCGAAGCCGCGGTGATGCCGGCGATGCTGGTCTACCTGTGCCACTGGTTCACCCGCGCCGAACGCTCGCGGGCCAACACCTTTCTGATCCTCGGCAACCCGGTAACCATGCTGTGGATGTCGGTGGTCTCGGGCTATCTGGTGCAGCACTTCAGCTGGCGCTGGATGTTCATCATCGAAGGCTTGCCGGCGGTGCTTTGGGCATTTATCTGGTGGAAGCTGGCCGATGATCGTCCCGCTCAGGCCAAGTGGCTTAGCGAGCAGGAAAAGCATGACCTGGAAAGCGCCCTCGCCGCCGAACAGGTCGGCATCAAAGCGGTGAAGAACTACGCCGAAGCGTTCCGTTCGCCGAAGGTGATCATTCTGGCGCTGCAGTTTTTCTGCTGGAGCATCGGCGTCTACGGCTTCGTACTGTGGTTGCCGTCGATCCTCAAGGCCGGCGCGCAAATGGACATGATCGAGGCCGGCTGGCTGTCGGCGCTGCCGTATCTGGCGGCGGTGATCGGCATGCTCGCGGTGTCGTGGGGTTCGGACAAACTGCAGAAGCGCAAACGCTTCGTCTGGCCGCCACTGCTGATCGCCTCCATTGCGTTCTACGGCTCCTACGCCTTGGGCGCGGAACATTTCTGGTGGTCGTACACGTTGCTGGTGATCGCCGGTGCTTGCATGTACGCGCCTTACGGGCCGTTCTTCGCCATCGTTCCGGAGATCCTGCCGGCCAACGTTGCCGGAGGGGCCATGGCGCTGATCAACAGCATGGGTGCGCTCGGTTCGTTCGGCGGCTCGTACCTGGTCGGCTACCTGAACAGCTCCACCGGTTCACCCGGTGCCTCGTACCTGCTGATGAGCGGCGCGTTGCTGCTGTCGGTGGTGCTGACGATTTTTCTCAAGCCTGGCGCCAGTGACCGCGTCGTGGCCAAAGCCGTTGCCACGCGTCCCGTGCCGGCGCATTCCTGAAGAGATTTTTGCCCATGAAAAAGCAAGTCGTGCTGTACAAGAAACTCTCGCCGACGCTGATGACGCGTCTGCAGCAACAGTGTGAAGTGACGTTGATCGAAAGCCTCGACGCCGACGGTCTGATGAAGCTGCGTGACGCCCTGCCCGGCGCCCACGGTTTGCTCGGCGCCAGCCTCAAACTCGACGCCGCGCTGCTTGACCTCGCGCCGCAACTGCAGGCGATTGCCAGCGTTTCGGTAGGCGTCGACAACTACGACATCGATTACCTGACCCGGCGCAAGATCCTCCTCAGTAACACCCCGGATGTGCTCACCGAAACCACCGCCGACACCGGTTTCGCCTTGATCCTCGCTACGGCCCGGCGCGTGGTAGAGCTGGCGAATATGGTGCGCAGCGGCCAGTGGCATCGCAACATCGGCCCGGCGCATTTCGGCACCGACGTGCATGGCAAGACCCTGGGTATCATCGGCATGGGCCGCATCGGCGAAGCGCTGGCGCAGCGCGGGCATTTCGGTTTTGGCATGCCGGTGCTCTATCACAGCCAGTCGCGCAAACCGGCAGTCGAGGCGCGTTTTGACGCGCAGTACCGTAGCCTTGAAGGGCTGCTGCAAGAGGCGGATTTCATCTGCCTGACCCTGCCGCTGACTGCGCAGACCGAAGGTCTGATCGGCACCGAGCAATTTGCGTTGATGCGCCCCGAGAGCATCTTCATCAATATCTCTCGCGGCAAAGTGGTGGATGAGGCAGCAATGATCGAAGCGTTGCGCCATCAGCGAATTCGCGCGGCGGGGCTGGATGTATTCGAGCGTGAACCGCTGAATCATGATTCGCCGTTGTTGCAGCTGAACAATGTGGTGGCAACGCCGCACATGGGTTCGGCGACGCATGAAACGCGGGAGGCGATGGCGCGGTGTGCGGTGGACAATCTGCTGGCGGCGTTGGCTGGGGAGAAGCCGGTGAATCTGGTGAATCCGGGGGCTTGGCAGGGCTGAGATCTTCCGTGCTTGTCCGATCGCCATCGCGAGCAGACTCACTCCTACAGGGGAATGCATTTCACTTGTAGGAGTGAGCCTGCTCGCGATGAGGCCAGTTCAGGCAATACGAAACCATCAGGCACTACGCGCCTGCAACAGCTGCACCGCGCACAACGCAATCCGCGCACAGGCATCCGCCAGTTTCACCCGATCCAGCACCAGCCCGATGCGGATATGCCCCGCCGCACTTGGCCCGAACGCCTCCCCCGCCAGCACCGACACGCCGTAACCTTCCAGCAAACGCTCGGCAAACGCCTGCGCGCCAAACCCGGTCTGGCGCACATCGACCATCACGAACATCCCGCCATCCGGGCGGATCGGCCGCAGCCCCGGGCAGCCGCGCAAACGCTCGCACACCAGATCGCGGCGCAAACGGTATTCGTCACGCATCTGCGTCACTTCCGGCAGATCACTTTCCAGCGCCACTTGCGCGGCTTTCTGCACGAAGTCCGGAAGGCCGAACAACATGCTCAACGACAGGTTCACAAGATGCTCGGCCAGCGCTTTCGGCCCGATCGACCAGCCAATGCGCCAGCCGGTCATGGCATGGGATTTCGACAGACTGTTGATGGTCGCCGTGCGTTCGGCCATACCCGGCAGACTCGCCGGGCTGATGTGTTCGCCTTCGTAGAGCAGATCGCTGTAGACCTCGTCACTGATCAGCCACAAATCGTGGCGCACGCACAACGCCGCCAGCTCTTGCCAGATCAGCAGGGACAGGCTTGCGCCGGAAGGATTGTTGGGACTGTTGAGCAACATCGCGCGGGTCTTCGGCGTGATCCGCGCGGCGACATCGTCGGGGTCAACGCGAAAGCCATTTTCCGGCCTGACCGGCACCGGCACCACCGTCGCGCCGCACGCGCCGAACACGCCCTCGTAGGTCACGTACATCGGCTCGGCGAGGATCACTTCGTCACCCGGGTCCAACAGGCATTGAGCGACCGAATACACCGCACATTGCGCACCGGGCAGTACGATCACGTGCTCGGCATCCACCACCTGACCGCTGCGCCGCTGGTGGCGGGCGGCGATCAATTTGCGCAGCGCCAAGCGGCCACGCACGTCAGAATAATGGGTATCGCCGGCCAGCAGACTGTCGATCGCCCCATGGATGATCGGCAACGGCGTGTCGAAATCCGGATCACCCACGCTCAACAGCAGGATATCGACTCCCTCGGCGCGCAGCTCCAGCGCTCGGTCATGAATCTGCCACGCAGCGGCTCCCTCCCCGGCGATTCGTTGGGTCAAGGCTGAATAGCGCATGCACGTCTCCTGATTGCGCGGTCTCCAGCCTTCACCCTAGGTCAAATCACAAACCGCGCCACCATGGCATTCAAATCCACCGCCAGGCGCGACAGTTCATGGGTCGCGGCGCTGGTCTGATTCGCGCCGGCGGCCGATTGCGTGGCCAGATCACGGATGTTGACCAGGTTGCGATCGACCTCGCGCGAGACCTGCGCCTGTTCTTCCGAGGCGCTGGCGATCACCAGGTTGCGTTCGTTGATCTGGTGGATCGACTGGGTGATCTGCTCCAGCGCAACGCCGGCAGCGCGGGCCATTTCCAGAGTGGTCTGGGTGCGCTGGTTGCTTTGCTGCATCGACGACACCGCTTCGCCGGTGCCGTTCTGGATGCCGGCGACCATTTTTTCGATTTCCTGAGTCGATTGCGCGGTGCGATGCGCCAAGGCGCGCACTTCGTCCGCCACCACCGCAAAACCGCGTCCGGCCTCACCGGCACGCGCCGCTTCGATCGCCGCGTTGAGGGCCAGCAGGTTGGTCTGCTCGGCGATGGCGCGGATCACATCCAGCACCTTGCCGATGTCACGGCCCTGCGCAGCGAGACCTTCGATCATTTGCGCGGTGCTCTGCACGTCATGCGTCATGGTCTGGATCGCATCGACGGTTTTCACCACTTGATCGCGACCTTCGCGGGCGGCCTGGGTCGACTGGTTCGACGCTTCGGAGGTCGACACCGCGTTGCGTGCGACTTCCTCCACGGCCGCGGTCATTTCGTTGACGGCGGTGGCGGCTTGTTCGATCTCGTTGTTCTGCTGTTGCAGGCCACGGGAAGCCTCTTCGGTGACCGCGCTGAGCTCTTCGGCCGCGGCGCCCAACTGAGTGGCGGAGCCGGCGATCTGTTCGATGGTTTTACGCAGGTTGCTCTGCATCGTGGCCAACGCTTGCAACAGTTGGGTGGCTTCGTCCTTGCCATCGACTTCGATGGACTGGGTCAAGTTGCCGCCGGCGATGGTTTGCGCAGCCTGCACGGCACGGTTCAGCGGGGTGACAATGCTGCGGGTCAGCAGCAGGGCCAGCAGTACCGTGGCGAGCGCCGCCACCACAGCAACGATCACGATACCGGTCATGGCGCTGTCGTAGTACTCGCCGGCGTGGGTGGAGGCGACTTTCGCCCCCGCCGCGTTGATTGCGATGAGCTTGTTGAGCTGTTCGCCCATCTGGTCGGTGCCGTCCTTGATCCGCGTGTTGATCAGGGTGCGCATCTCGTCGACCTTGTCCTGACGCGACAGCTCCATCATCTGGTTTTGCGCTTGCAGATAGTTATCGAGCGTGGTCGCGAACGTCTGATACAACGCGCGCTCTTCGCTCTCTGCCGGCAACGCGGCGTAACTGGCCTGAGCTCTGCGCACTTTGTCCACCAGCACGCCGATGCGCGTTTGCGCTTCCTGCAGACCTGCCGGGTCGCGGTTGACCAGAATCCGGAACGACAGAATCCGCAGGCGTAGAACGTTTTCCGTTACCACGCCAAGGTAGGTGACGCTGGGCAGTTGGTTGGTATCCATGTCAATGGAAGCCTGGCGGATGGTCGACATGCGGTTGACGGCGAACACACCAAGGACAATCACCAGCAAGGCGATAAAGGCAAAACCGAGGAAGGCACGGGGCGCGATATTCAGGTTACGCAAGGACATGGTTGGACTCTCGGATAGAGGTAACTGCGAGCGTCCTTGCCGTCATCACTGGCCCTTGGGGGCGGGACCAGTCAGGCGTCACTGTTCGAGGGAATCTGTGTGCGCCTGATCTCTTTATCGGCGGATCTTCAGGAAGGTTTCGTGTAAAACGAAAAAAATTTCAAGGTGTTTCACCGGTGAAACACTCACACGCTCCCTGTAGGAGCTGCCGCAGGCTGCGATCTTCTGATCTTGATCTTAAAAACAACATCAAAAGATCGCAGCCTGCGGCAGCTCCTACAGGGTGGGGTTCAAGATTTGGCCATTTACCAGATCCGCGCAGTGACAGGGGCGCGTATCAGCGTTTAGTCATCTGCCAGACCCGGGCGATGTCCGTCGCCCGTTCGCGCAACAGGCGCGGGGCTTCGGCGCAGGCCTGCTCCAGGGTCATCGGGCCGCTGGTGACGGCGAATGCGGCATCGATGCCATGGCCGTAGAGTTCCTGATACCCCTCGCCCAAGGTCCCGGCGATGACGATCACTGGCACACCGTATTGCCTGGCGATCCGCGCCACACCGAACGGGGTCTTGCCGCGCAGGGTTTGCGCGTCGAAGCGCCCTTCGCCAGTGATCACCAGATCGGCGCCGTTGACCGCTCCAGACAGCCCCACCAGTTCCGCCACCACCTCAACACCGGCCTGAAACTGCGCGCCGAGAAATGCCTTCGCCGCAAAGCCCAGACCGCCTGCCGCGCCGCTGCCCGGCTCATCACGCACATCCTTGCCCAACGCTTGCGCGCAGAGCTCGGCGAAGTGCCCCAACGCCTGATCCAGTTGCTGTACTTGCGCCGGTGACGCACCTTTTTGCGGGCCGAAAATCGCTGAGGCGCCATGCGGGCCGCAGAGTGGGTTGTTGACGTCGGCGGCGATATCGAAGCGTACCTGGGCCAGACGCGAATCCAGATCACTCAGATCAAGATGGGCCAATTGCGCCAACGCAAGACCACCCGGCAGCAGCGCCTGACCCTGCGCATCGAGCAATTTCACCCCGAGCGCCTGCATCGCGCCGGCGCCGCCGTCGTTGGTGGCGCTGCCGCCAATCGCCAGAATCACCCGTTGCGCGCCGGCATCCAGGGCGGCGCGAATCAGTTCGCCGGTACCGAAGGTGCTAGTGATGCAGGCATCGCGCTGCCCCGTAGGCACCAATTGCAAGCCACTGGCCTCGGCCATTTCGATAATCGCGGTGTGATTGTGTGGCAACCAGCCCCATGCGGCATCGACCGGAGTGCCCAGCGGCCCGCGCACCCGGGTGCGGCGCTGTTCGCCCTCGCAAGCGGCAAGAATCGATTCCACCGTGCCCTCGCCGCCGTCGGCCATCGGGCATTTGACCAGTGTTGCTTGCGGCCAGACTTGCGCCAGTCCCAGGGCAATGGCCTCGGCAACGCCTTGGGCACTCAGGCTGTCCTTGAACGAATCGGGGGCGATGACGATTTTCATGCGAATTCTCCAGTTCCAATGCCCTTCATGCTGCCAGTCGGCCTGCGCATTGACGCCTGTCCGCTGCACAAAGGCGGTTGGCGTTTATTGTTCATTTCTACAAAAGCCTTGGGGATGAATGTTGTGGCCCTATCGCGAGCAGGCTCGCTCCGACAGGGGAACGCATTTGAAATGTGGGAGCGAGCCTGCTCGCGAAGGCGTCGGTGAAAACACCCGATCAGCCCGGATCAATCTGCGGCAACAATTGCACCCCAAGGTACAACGCCAACATCCCGTCCAGTCGCAGCGGATCCACCCCGCTGATCTCGGCAATCCGCTCCATCCGGTAACGCAGGCTGTTGCGGTGAATGCCCAGCGCATCGGCACACGCCTGGCTCTGCCCGTCGTGTTCACACCAACTGCGCAGGGTCGCGAGCAACTGGCCGTTGCCATCCTTGGCGATGACTCTGCGCAACGGTTTGAGCAGTTCATCCAGCGCATCATCGTTGCGATGGCGCCAGAGCATCACCGGCAAGCGATAGCGATTGAGCGTCAGCAAGCGCAAATTCGGCAGCACATCCCGCCCATAGGCCAGCAGATCACCGACCCGTCGATAGCAACGGCGCAACCCGGCCAGCCCATCCGCCTGCCCCCCCACAGCGATGCGCAGAATGTTCCAGCCGAGAGCATCAAGCTTTTCCAGCAAACGATCATGCTCAACCGTCTGACTTGCGGGTCGGCACCACAGCAGCGATGACTTGGCCGAACTCACGCACCAGCTGTCCGGGTAACGCGAGGTCAGCCAGGCGCTCAAGGCCTCGACAGTTTGCCCCGGCCCGTGCTCCAGACCCAGTTCGAACAGATACGGCACCCGGTTCAACTGCGGCTTGAGCCCCATCTGCTGCGCCTCATCGACCAGCCGCGGCGAGTCGCCGGCTTCGCTCAACAGCAACGCCAGCAGGTCATCGCAACGCTGGCGTCGCCACTGCTGCTCGGCCTGCTGATTGCGCTGGCCGACGAGCATTTCCGCGGTCATGCGCACCAGTTCGGCGTAGGTGCGCAGTTGCTCCGGTTCGCCGGTAATGCCGAGCACGCCGATCAGGCGCTGATCGAGCAACAGCGGCAAGTTGATCCCCGGCTGCACGCCCTTCAAATGCACGGCGGTTTGCGCGTCGATCTCCACCACCCGCCCGTTGGCCAACACCAGTTGCGCGCCTTCATGACGGGTGTTGATGCGCTCCCGCTCGCCACTGCCGAGGATCAGCCCCTGGCTGTCCATGACGTTGACGTTGTAGGGCAAAATGGCCATGGCCCGGTCGACGATATCCTGAGCGAGGTCGTGATCGAGTTCGAACATGATCGGAAAAATCCTTAAGCAACGGCGGCGGACGGTTGTTCACCCGCACAGGGTCTGGCGGCAAACCCTGTGCTCAGGCACAAAGACAATCCGGCCACAGGTGGCCGAGACTCTCACGGCGATCAACGTTAACCTGTGCATCGCAAAAAATCATAATAAAGAGAGAGCCGCTATGTCGCAGAGCGCCGCAGCTACCCAGACCATCGATGACGGTAAAGACGCCGTCTACAAACGCATCACCCTGCGTTTGATCCCCTTCATCTTCATCTGCTACCTGTTCAACTACCTCGACCGGGTCAACGTTGGCTTCGCCAAACTGCAGATGCTCGACGCATTGAAGTTCAGTGAAACCGTGTACGGCCTCGGTGCCGGGATCTTCTTCATCGGCTACGTGCTGTGCGGCGTGCCGAGCAATCTGGCCCTGACCCGATTCGGCCCGCGCCGCTGGATCGCGCTGATGATGATCACCTGGGGCACGTTGTCGACCTGCCTGTTGTTCGTCACCACCCCGACTCAGTTCTACACCCTGCGCCTGTTCACCGGGGCCGCCGAAGCCGGGTTCTTCCCGGGCGTGGTGCTGTATCTTTCGCAGTGGTTCCCGACGTTCCGCCGTGGACGGATCATGGCGCTGTTCATGTCGGCAATTCCGGTCTCGGGCCTGCTTGGCAGCCCGTTCTCCGGCTGGATCCTCAATCACTTCGCCGCCGGCCAAGGTGGACTGGCCGGCTGGCAATGGATGTTCCTGCTGCAAGGCATTCCGACCGTGATCCTCGGTGCCCTCGCCTATTTCCTGCTTAGCGACAGCTTCGCCAATGCCAAGTGGCTGAGTCCGCATGAGCGCGCGGTGCTTGAGGCGGATCAGGCCGAAGACCTGGCGAACAAACCGAAAACCACCTCGGACTCGCTGCTCGCGGTGTTCAAGAACCCGGCGATCTGGGCCTTCGGCCTGATC
>Ga0247818_10000283_pt1 | contig 31883 bp, 36 predicted proteins | sample 13C_Glucose_Day1_FD_192424 | JGI IMG/M metagenome (GOLD analysis project Ga0247818, IMG submission 192424) | Soil microbial communities from agricultural site in Penn Yan, New York, United States - 13C_Glucose_Day1 | ecosystem: Environmental > Terrestrial > Soil > Agricultural land | place...
GGCACAGGCGGCCGGAAAAGCGCGCGACATCCCGGGCCGCCTGTGCCTAGCGTGGGCCGTATGAGCCTCGATCCGCGTACCGTCTCCGCCGCCGAGTTCCCCGACTGGATACGTGCTGTGGGCACCGGGTTCCTGAGGTCGGATGCGGTGCCGGAGGAGGAGGTCGCGGTGCGGCTGGCCCACACCGATCTCGCCCGCGTCCAGGGGGTGTTCGATGCCGGGCGGTGCGTGGCCACCTTCCGGTCGTTCGCACAGGAGCTGACCGTGGTCGGCGGCGCCACGGTGCCGGCCGACGCGATCACCGGCGTGACGGTGACCCCCACGCACCGCCGCCGCGGGCTGCTCGGCCGGATGATGGCCGCGGACCTGGCGGCGGCGAAGGAGCGCGGCGACGTGGTCGCCTCGCTGATCGCGGCGGAGTACCCGATCTACGGACGGTACGGCTTCGGCCCGGCCTCCTGGACGACCGAGTGGGAGATCGACGTGCCCCGCGCGGGTCTGGACCCGCGCGCGAGGGTCCCCTCCGAGGCGGACGGCGGGCGGATCGAACTGGTCGACGGAGCCGACGTGCGCAAGCTGGGACCCGAGCTCCACGGGCGGCTGGCGGCGAGGCAGCACGGCGTCGTCTCCCGGGACGAGCGCTGGTGGCAGCGCAGCACCGGGGTGGACGTCCCGGCGGCCGACGCGTGGAAGGAGCCCTTCCACGCGGTGTACCGGTCGGCGGACGGAGAGACGGACGGCCTGATCACCTATCGCGCCGACGACCACTGGGGCGACCGCAAGCAGCCGCTCAACACGGCGAGGGTCGCCGGCATGATCGCGGCAAGCCCGGAGGCCGAGCGCGCCCTGTGGCGGTTCGTCTGCTCCATCGACTGGATCACCACGGTCCGTACCGGCTACCGGGCCCCCGACGACCTGCTCCCGCTGCTCCTCCCGGATCCGCGCGCCGCCCGTCCCGTGACCCAGGCGGACTGGCTGTGGCTGCGCGTCCTGGACGTTCCCCGCGCCTTGGAGGCGCGTACGTACGCGAGCGAGGCCGCCCTGGTCCTGGAGGTCCAGGACGCGTCAGGTCTGTCGGGCGGCCGTTTCCTGCTGGAGGCGTCCCCGTCCGGGGCTTCCTGTACGCCCACGACCCGGGGAGCGGATCTCGCCCTGGACGTCGCGGAAGTGGGCGCCCTGCTCCTGGGCGACGAGTCGCCGGTGCGCCTGGCTGCGCTGGGGCGGCTCGACGAGCACCGGGCGGGAGCGGCGGCGCTGGCGGACACCGTGTTCAGGGCGCCGCGCCGGGCGTGGTGCCCGGACGTCTTCTGACCCCCCGGCCCCGGTTTCTCGCCCTGTCCGTCCGGCGACGGCTCAGAGGCGCGCGAACCTGAACGCGCCCGCGCCGCCGCCCATCTGCAGCCACAGGTGGCCCGGTTGCTCGACCAGGCGCAGGGCGACCGGGTACCGGCCGGGGGGGCAGCCGGCCCTCGAAGCGGTGCGTGCGGCCGTGGAAACCCGGGGATAAGTCGCCCACGATCTGGCCTCTCGTCTCGACGCCACGCCGGAGCCGGATCGTCGGGCGGCAGATCGCGGGCGGCTTCCCGGCGGGTCACTTCTTGAGGAAGTCCAGGAGGTCCCTGTTGAACTTCTCCTTGTCGCCCGGGACGAGCGCGATGCCGTGGGACCCGCCCTCGTACACCTTGAGCGTGGCGTTCGGCACCAGCTTCGCGGTCTTGCGGCCGGTGGCGTCGATCGGCACCACCTGGTCGTCGTCGCCGTGGACGACGAGCGTGGGGATGTCGAACTTCTTCAGGTCCTCGTGGAAGTCCGTCGAGGCGAAGGCGTCCACACAGTCCACGCCACCCTCGATGGTCTGTGCCATGGCCATGTACCAGAAGGCGTCCTTGTTGCCCTGGGTGACCTTGTTGCCGTCCCGGTTCGCGCCGAAGAACCCGACGGCCGTGTCCTTCCAGAACTGCGAGCGCTCGGTCAGGATGCCCTTCTTGATGTCGTCGAAGACCGACTGGGGCACCCCCTCGGGGTTGTCCGGCCCCTGGAGCATCAGCGGCGGGACCGCGGAGAGCAGGACGGCCGACTTGATCCGCTCGGTGCCGTGCCGGCCGATGTAGCGGGCCAGCTCGCCGCCGCCCATCGAGTGCGCGACCAGGGTGACGTCCCGGAGGTCGAGCTGCGTGATGAGGTCGTTGAGGTCGTCGGCGAAGGTGTCGAAGTCGTAGCCGTCGTACACCGGGGTGGAGCGGCCGTGGCCGCGGCGGTCGTGGGCGATGCCACGGAAGCCCGCGTCCGCCACCGCCTTCAGCTGGTCCTGCCAGGCGTCGCCGTTCAGCGGCCAGCCGTGGATGAAGACCACGGGGCGGCCGTTGCCCCAGTCCTTGTAGAAGATGTCGACACCGTCGCGGGTCGTGCAGATCGGCATGACGTACCTTTCGGCTCTGTGACAGCCCGGCCACCAGGGGGTGGCCCGCATCGGACGGGCTCACCGGGTGGGCCTGGCCCGCCGGGCACGGGCGGGGCGCACGTTTCTCCGCCCCCATCCCATCTTCCACACCATGACAAAGGGCGCATGTCGGGCCGCCGCAGGTCATCGGGCCCCCGGCGAGCCCGTGCCACCTGCGACCAGGCCGGGGGTGCCCTGGCGGGCGGCCGTGCCGCACACACGGTCGCCGCTGCCGCCTCCATGGCCGGGGCGCGGACAACTTCTCTGCGCTGAGGCGCAGTTGTAGCTTTGCGCCATGACGCGTGAGCGCACGGCGACGAACGGCGGTGGCGGGCGCCCCGCCGCGGAGCGGGTGGCCGGGGTCCTGCGGACGCGCATCCGTGACGGCGTGTTGCGGGCAGGGGAACCCGTGCCGACCCACGCGGCCCTGGCCGAGGAGTTCCGCGTCGAGCGGAGCGTGATCAGGCAGGCACTCCGGATGCTGCTGGGGGAGGGGCTGCTCACCGTGACCGGCCGGGGCGTTCCCGCCCGCGTCGCCTCGGGCGCCGTGCTGCGGCATTCGCTGACGGCCCTGGGCCGGACCCGGGGCATCGACGTCGAGGTGTCGGTCCGGGCCCTGCCGTTCACTCCGCCCATGAAGCTCTACCTGCTCAACGGGGATGAAGCGCTGTTCGCCCACTGCTCCGTGGGGCAGCGGACCGAGGAGACCGACGGAACCCCGGTCGGGACGGCCGAGGTGCTGGGCGCCGACCCGGCTCTTCGGTTTCGCGCGCTCGTCCGGCCGGGCGCAGGACGTGGCGTTCGTCGAGCAGTCGCAGCGGTGGTTCGACGGTCTGTGGTCCACCGTCGCGACGGACCTGCGGGACTGAGCCCCTCCGCCGCCCGGACCCGTTCCGCCGGCGTGGACCGCCGGCGGAACAGGTCTCAGTCGCCAGGCGCGAACAGCAGGGCCAGGACGAGTGCTCCGGCGCAGGCGAGGTTCGCGTTGCCGACCTTGAGGCCGAAGCTCAGCAGGGTGACACCGACGGTGCCCATGACGCCGTACTTCCACTGAATGATCTGCTCGAGGCCCAGGGTGAACAGGGGCATGGTGGTCACTCCTTCCCAGGTGCGGGACAGGCGCGGACGCGCCTCTGGGTGGGGGAGACCGGCGACTTCGCGCGACGCTGCGCAAGAACCGAACAACTGCCGTACAAGTCCCCCGTTTTGACTTGTCGTACTTATTCCGCTGTCGGGCGCGCCGCAAACTTGTCTGGTTATTTGGTTAGTTGTAGGTTCTGTGGACATCGGGCGTCATGGTTGTGCGTGGCATCTGACCATGTCGGTACGGAAGTTGTAGGGTTGCGGTGTGACAAGTCATGGTTCCGCCCCGCGTGATGCCAAGTTCCAGTACCTCTGGGTCGCAGACGAGCTGCGCAAGGAGATCAACAGCGAGGCGCACAGGCCCGGCGAGCGCCTCCCGACGCAGGAGGAGCTGGCCACGCGCTTCGGTGTGTCACGCGCGACGGTCAACCAGGCGCTCTCCCTGCTGCGCAAGGAGGAGCTGATCGTCACCCGGCAGGGGAGCGGGTCCTTCGTGGCGTCCGAGCCCGGGGAGCCCGCGCAGGTGCCGGGGCCCTCCAGGAGCCCGGAGAGCAAGGTGTGGGCCGTCGTCTCCGAGCGCGTGCCGCCCGTGCTGCTCAAGCCGTATCTGGTGGAGGCGTTCGAGGCCAACGTGGTCAAGCTCGACGTCTTCTCGATGACCACCGAGTCGCTCGCCGCCCGGGTCGTCGACCAGAAGGACCGCATCGTCGCCGGCGAGATCAGCCCGCCCCGCAGCATCACGGCCCGGCTGCTGCTCCCCGACACCGACTCCTCCGCCCTGGCGATCCCCCGGCAGATCTCGGGGGAGGACGATCCACGGGTGCGCCAGCGGCTCGGCGGCATCCTGCGGAGCCATGTGACGATGCTGCGCTCCGCCCTCTACGAACTCCGCAGGCTCAAGCTGGTGGAGGAGGTGGCGGTGCAGGTGCGGGTGGTCCCCTTCGCGCCCCAGATGAAGCTGTACATCCTGAACAACCGCGTGGTGCTCCAGGGCTTCTACGTCCCGGAGGAGGGCACGGCGACCCTGGAGGACGGCGAGGAGGTGGCGACGTACGACGCGTACGGCACCGGCGCCACGCTGTATCCCTTCCGGGCCTCGGCCGACTCCACGCCCGAGCAGGCCGGGGTGGTGCGGGCGGCGAAGAAGTTCTTCGACGCCAACTGGGAGAACCTGGCCACGAAGGTGACGTTCTGACCGTGCATGGTACGACGACCCCGCCGGCGGGCACCGCGCACAGGACCGACGACATGACTGCCGAGCCCGGAGACGCCTCCGGGGCCGCCGCGCTCCTTGCGGCGGCGGAATGCGTCCTCTTCGACTTCGACGGCCCTCTGTGCCGTCTGTTCGCCGCCCGCCCGGCCGCCGGGGTGGCGGCCCGGCTGGCCGAGGAGCTGCGCGCGTCCGGATGCGACCCCGAGGTGCTGGCCGCGAGGACGGACGACCCGCTGGCCCTGCTCCAGGAGGTCGCCAAGCACCACGGCGACGGCCCGGTGACGGCCCACGCCGAGCGGCTCCTCACGGCGGAGGAGGCCGAGGCGGCTGCCGGGGCCACGCCGACGGAACACGCGCTGGAGCTGATCGGCGCCCTCGGCTCAGGAGGCTGGAAGCAGGCCGTCACGACCAACAACTCGCCCGTGGCGGTGGTCCGTTTCCTCCGCCGGCACGACTCCTCCGCCCTGGTGGCCGAGCACATCCACGGGCGTACGTCCGACCCCGCGCTCCTCAAGCCCGATCCCCACTGCCTGGTCCGCGCCCTGGAGTCGACCGGCACGGTCGCCGCGGCGGCCGTGATGATCGGGGATTCGCCCGCGGACTGCCTGGCCGCCAAGGCGGTCGGTGTACCGTTCATTGGCTATGCGGTGAATGAGCGCAAGCGCCGGGCGCTCGAGGACGTCGGTGCCCGGTGCTCGGTGCGCTCGCTGAAAGGTCTGCTGGAGACGGCGCGGCAGCGTGTGCGGTCGAGGGAGCCGGGAGCGGGGCCGCTGACGGCCGGGGTCCACGGGTAGAGGCAGCATCTGCCCGTGCGGGGACCGGCCCGGTGGTCGCTCGCGGCCCCGTTCACGGTCGAGGGAGCAGGCGGTGACAGTCGCCACCACGGTGGACATGCGCGGGTATCCGAGGGGCCGCCCCGGCCCGGTCTCCGACGGTACGGCCATCGAGGGCCCGTACAGAGGGCACTACCGCGAGACGTACGTCTTCGCCCTGCCGGGCGGCCCGCTGCGGTGCAAGGTGCACGAACCGCGTTCGGAGCTCTTCCGGTTCGACCGTACGAGCTTCGTCTCCGAGGACCGGCTGCTCCTGGACCTGCGGGGCCGGGTGAGCCGGATACCCGAGATCACGGTCCTCGACGAACACGTCCTGCTCCAGGGGTTCATCGAGGGGCGCACGCTCGGCAGGAGCCTGGCCGGGACGCTCTCCGCCCGTCATGCCGGGCAGCTGGGGCAGCTCTTCGGCGAGCTGGTGGCCCTCGACGCCGGTTCGATCGGTGCGCGACGGCTCCACGAACCGGCGGACCCGCCGGCCGACGGGGACACGGGCGCCTTCCTCGACAGCCTGATCACTTTCACGGAACAGCAGGTCTACCGCCTCCACCAGGACCGCTTCGGCTCGCTCTTCCACGAACTCGGCGTCCGGGCAGAGGCGTTGGACGCGCTCAGGGGACGGGCGCGTGCCTTCACCGGCCGGCCGTTCACGCTCGTCCACGGCGATCTGCACCGGCTGAACTTCGTCGTGGACGCGGCGGACGATCTCTGGACCATCGACTGGGAGCTCGCCGTCGTCGGTGATCCGCTGTACGACCTCGCCACGCATCTGCACCTCATGCGGTACTCCCCCCAGGAGGCCGGCCGGACCGCCCGCCTCTGGGCCGGTGCGGTGGAGAGCGTACGGCCGGAGTGCGCGAGGGGCTGGCGGGAGGACCTGGGGACGCTCCTGGCGTACAAGCGCGTCCAGTCCGTCTACACCGATGTGATCCGCGGGGCCATCGCGCTGGAGCAACCGGGAGCCGGGCCCCTCCTGGGCCGGCTCCCGGTGACCGCGCACCGGGTCCGCGAGGTGCTGTCGCGGGCCCGGGTGCCGCTCGGTCTGGACGCGGTCCCCTCGCTCCGCCGGGTCATGGGCGCGTACGCCCGCTGGATCCAGGGCCCGGCCTCCGGCGTCAGCGGGTCCGCGTCCTGAAGAGCACCCGCGACAGGGCCACCGACACCACGAGGACCCCGGCCGCCCATGTCAGTGCGAGCCACGGGGTGTCGCCCACCGGCTGGTCCAGCAGCAGGCCGCGCAGCGACTCGATGGCCGGGGTGACCGGCTGGTGCTCGGCGAAGCCGTGGAGCCAGCCCGGCATGGTGTCGACGGGGACGAACGCGCTGCTCGGATAGGGCAGGAACGACATGAAGAAGGTGAACCCGCCGGCCGCCTCCGGAGTGCGGGCGAGCAGGCCGATGGCGGCCGAGAGCCACGACAGGGCCACGATGTACGCGAGCAGCACCGCGGCGACGGCGAGCCAGCCGGCCGGGGTGGCGGCGGGGCGGAAGCCGATGAGCACGGCGACGCCGAACACCAGCGTGGTGGAGACCAGGTTGCGTACGGTGCTCGCCACCACGTGCCCGGCCAGGATGGACGTGCCGTCGATGTCCAGGGAGCGGAAGCGGTCGATGATGCCGCCCTTCATGTCCTCGCTCACCGCGACGGCGGTGGTGGCCGAGCCGAAGCCCGCGCAGAGCAACAGGACGCCGGGGACGACGTACATGACGTACGAGTCGTGGGCGCCGCCGGTGTCGATCGCCCCGCCGAAGAAGTAGACGAAGATCAGCATCAGCAGGACCGGCAGCATCATCGAGGTGATGACGGCGTCGACGTTGCGACGGCTGACGAGGAGGCTGCGGCCGGTCAGGACCGTGGCGTGCGTGAGGATTCCGGGTGCGTCAGACATGGGCCGGTGCCTCCGTGGTGCCGGTGGTGAGGGCGAGGAACACGTCGTCGAGGGTCGCGCTGTGCAGGGAGAAGCGCTCCACGTCGGTGCGGTGCGGGTCGATGTCGTCGAGCAGGGCGCGCGCGTGGGCGGCCGTCCCGTCCGTGGGGATGCCGAGCGTGAGGGTTTCGGGGGAGTGGTGGACCGCGCGGGTGGCGAGCCGGAGGTAGGCCTCGCGGCTGCTGAGGACGAGGTCCATGCGGTGTCCGGCGACCCGCGACTTCAGGGTGGCCGGGGTGCCCTCGGCGACGATCCGGCCCTTGTCCAGGACGGCGACGCGGTCGGCGAGCTGGTCCGCCTCCTCCAGGTACTGGGTGGTGAGCAGCACCGTCGCGCCTCGGTCCGCGAGCTCGCGGACCACGTGCCACAGTTCGCGGCGGCTGCGCGGATCGAGGCCGGTGGTGGGTTCGTCGAGGAAGAAGACACCGGGTTCGGGTGAGCCGACCAGACCCGCCGCGAGGTCCAGGCGGCGCCGCATCCCGCCGGAGTACGTACGGACCTGGCGGCGGGCGGCGTCGACGAGGCCGAAGCGGGTGAGGAGCTCGTCGGCCCGCTGCCGGGCCCGGGGGCGGCCCAGCCCGGTCAGCCGGGCCATCATCCGGAGGTTCTCCTCGCCCGTCAGCGTCTCGTCGACGGCGGCGAACTGCCCGGTCAGGCTGATGACCCGGCGCACCCGGCGCCGGTCCGCGACGACGTCGTAGCCGGCGATGCGTGCCGAACCGGAGTCGGGTGTCGTGAGGGTGGAGAGGATGCGCACCGTCGTCGTCTTGCCGGCGCCGTTGGGGCCGAGCAGGGCGTGGATCCCTGCGCGTGCGACGCGCAGGCCGACACCGTCCAGGACGCGGACCCCGGCGCCGGGTTTTCCGTAGGACTTGGTGAGGCCGTGTGCCTCGATCATGACGTCGTCGTTCACGGTGATCCCCCTTGTGCGTATGGCATACGCGTTACTGCGTAAGCATTACGCAAATCTAGGATGGTGGCAAGCCAGTACTGCGGAAGGCGGCTTCGGGTGTCGGAGAACAACAGCGCGTCGGGCGGTACGGGCCTGCCGGCCAGCATCGAGGCCGCGTGGGGGCTGCGGGAGCGCCCGGTCAAGGGGCCGAAGCCCGGCCTCACGCTGGACCGGATCGTCGACGCGGCCGTGGCGGTCGCCGCCTCGGAGGGTCTCCAGGCCGTCTCGATGGGCCGGGTCGCCAAGGAACTGGGCGCCTCCACGATGGCGCTCTACCGCTATGTCTCCGCCAAGGAGGAGCTGTACCTCCTCATGCAGGAGGCCGCCATGGGCGCCCCCTCGCCGCTGCCCGCGCTGGAGGACGGAGCGGGCTGGCGGGAGGCGCTGAGGCAGTGGGCCTGCGCGCAGCGCCGGATGTTCCAGCGCAACCTGTGGTCCCTGCGCATCCCGATCTCGGGTCCGCCCGCCAGCCCGCACTCGGTCGCGTGGTGGGAGCAGGGACTCCAGGCGATGGAAGGCACCGGGCTGAGCGAGGCCGACAAGATCTCCGTGATCCTCCTGATCTCGGGACACGTGCGGAACGAGGCCCTGCTGATGAGCGACATCGCGGCGGCCGTCGAGGCGAAGGGTGTCCCGCCCCGGGAGGTGATGGCGCAGTGGGAGCGGACGGTGCGACGGCTCGTGGACCCCGTACGCCACCCCGCGTTGACCCGGCTGCTGGACGCCGGGGTCATGGACGAGCCCGACGCACCCGACTACGACTTCGTCTTCGGGCTGGAGCGGCTGCTCGACGGTGTCGAGGTGCTGATCCGGAAGGACGAGCCGTCATGACCACCCGGAAGCCGGGCCTGCGCGAACGCAAGAAGCAGCAGACGTACGAGGCCGTCTCCGAGGCGGCGATCACCCTGTTCCTGGAGCGGGGCTTCGAGCAGGTCTCGGTGGCGGAGGTGGCGGCCGCGGCGGACATCTCGAAGCCCACGCTGTTCCGGTACTTCCCGGCCAAGGAGGACCTGGTCCTGCACCGGTTCGCCGACCACGAGGACGAGTCGGCCCGCGTCGTCGCCGGCCGCCCCGACGGCACCACCCCCCTGGAGGCGCTGCGCCTGCACCACCTGGAGGGCCTGGACCGCCGGGACCCGGTCACCGGGCTCTGCGACGTCCCCCAGGTGCTGGCCTACCACCGGCTGCTCTACGGGACGCCGTCACTCGTGGCCCGCATGTACGCCTACCAGGGCCGGTCGGAGGCCGCGCTCGCCCGGGCCCTGGACCCCGCCGGTCCGGTACCGGCGCAGCTCGCGGCGGGCCAGATCATCGCCGTACTGCGGATCCTGGCGATGGAGAACTGGCGGCGGATCGACGCGGGCGAGACCGCCGACGAGGTGCACGACGACGCCGTGGCGGCGGCCGGCGTCGCCTTCCGGCAGCTGGAGGACGGCCTGCGCGGCGCGGCTCCTGGCACCCCGAGGTGACCGGCGGGGGGCCGGCGGCGGGGCAGACCGCTCCACGGTGTCCCCGCCCCGCAGGGCGGCAGAGCATCCGCCGTGGCGCCGCACGCGGTCTGCGGGGCGCCGCGGTTCAGGGCGCTCCCCGTGTGGCGGGCGCGGGCCTCCCTCCCAGGAGGAGGCCGAACGGGCTGTGCAGATCAGCCGGTTCGCGGAAACGTATGCCGGTCATGCCGAGTGCGACAGCCGCCTCGACGTTCTCCTCGCTGTCGTCCACGAAGAGGCACCGGTTCTCCGGCACTCCGGCCCGTGCGGCGGCGATCCGGTAGATGGCCGGGTCCGGCTTGGCGACCCCTTCCACCGCACTGCTGACCACGTGGTCGGCCAGGTCGGTGAGTCCCAGAGCCGCGAGGTCCTCGTACAGCCGGGGCGTGGCGTTGGTGACCAGCACCAGCGGGACCCGGGACTTGACCCGGCGCAGCAGAGCCACCACGGCCGCGTCCGCCCGGAACGGGGCTTCGGCGAGTGCCCGGCCCAGCTCTCGTGCCCTCGCATGCCCGACCCGCTCGGCGAGGCTGAGCGCGACGGCTTCGATCCACTCCTCCTGGGTGATCCGGCCCAGGAGGAACGGGAGGTCGACCTCGGGCGCGTACGCCACTGCCTCGGTGGTGCCCACCGGCAGTCCTGCGGCACATTCGAGGGCGGACAGGCCGGAGACGTCGTAGAAGCGGATGACGTTGTCGACGTCGCACAGCACCGCTTCGCAGGTCCCATGTCGCGCGCCCATGTCTCGCCCCCTTGTCTCGCCCCCTTGTCTTCACTCTTCGGCCGGCATGTCCAGGGCTGTGCCGTACAGCCGCGACACCCGGATCCGGAGCACCACGCGTTCCTCGGCCACCGCCTGCGCGAGAAAGGCCTGTTCCTCCGCCGGGTCGTCGAAACCCGGTGTCAGGGACAGTAGTTCACGGCCCACCGCGTCACCGGCGCGGACGGACTTCTCCGAGACCTCGGCCTCGCCCTCGGCCACGGCGAACGACCAGACGTCGCCGCCCTGCACGTGCAGCGAGGCGTGGGGGTCGCGGCGCAGCATCCGGGTCTTGAGGCGTCCGGCGGTGGTGGAGACGCGCACGACCCGCTCCCCGGCGTCCCAGCGGTACAGCACCGTCGACAGGTGCGGATGGCCCGTGCCGCGTACGGCGGCGAGTACCCCGAACTGCTGCGCGGCGAGGATCTGTGACGCTTCCAGGCCGGTGAGGGCGCGGGGCGCGGGTCCGCTCTGCGGCTCGGTCGTCCCGGGCGCTTCGGTGGTGTTCATGTGGTGCTCCTTCAGTGGCTGGCGCGGGAGGAGGAGGGGCGCAGGACCAGGAACGCCACGGCGAATGCGGCCACGAGCAGGCCGGTGCCGACCGTGAAGGCGAGCTGGTAACCGCCGGCCAGCGATTCAGCCCTGCCGTGGCCGGTGGTGAGCATCCGCTCGGTGCGGGATGCCGCGAGGGTGGTCAGTACGGCGACGCCGATGGCCATGCCGATCTGCTGGGTGGTGTTGAAGAGCCCCGAGGCGAGCCCGGCGTCGTCCTCGCCCGCGCCGGACATGCCGAGTGACGTCAGCGCGGGCAGCGCGAGCCCGAAACCGGCCGCCAGCAGCATCACGGGGAGCACGTCGGTGACGTACCGGGCGTCCACGGGGAGCCTGGTGAGGAAGCCGAGGGCGGCGGTCAGCAGGACGATCCCCGTCAGGAGGACGGCGCGTTCGCCGAACCGGGCGTTCAGCCGGGCCGACACACCCAGGGAGACGCCTCCGATGACGACGGCGGCCGGGAGCAGGGCGAGGCCGGTCGCGGCGGCGCCGTAGCCGAGGACGTTCTGCAGGTGCAGGGCGACGATGATCTGGAACGAGAACATGGCGGCCACCATGAGGGCCTGCACCAGATTGGCTCCGGCGACGCTGCGGGACCGCAGGACGCGCAGGGGCATGAGCGGGGTCCGGGCGGTCGCCTGACGGACGACGAAGCCGGCGAGGAGCGCGAGGGAGACCGCCCCGAGACCGAGCGTGTGCAAGGAGACCCAGTCGTGCTCCTCCACCTTGACCACCGTGTAGATCCCCAGCATCAGGCCGGCCGTGACGAGGGCGGCGCCGATCGCGTCGGCGCCCGCCGCGAGCCCGATGCCCCGGTCGGAGGGCAGGGCCCTGCGGGCGGCCAGCAGGGTCGCCACACCGATCGGCAGATTGATGAAGAAGATCCAGTGCCAGCTGAGGGCGTCGGTCAGCACGCCGCCGAGCACCTGCCCGATCGACGCGCCCGCCGCCCCCGTGAACGAGAACACGGCGATGGCCCTGGCCCGTTCGCGTGGCTCGCTGAACAGAGTGACGAGGATGCCGAGGGCGACGGCGGAGGCCATCGCGCTGCCGACGCCCTGGAGGAAGCGGGCCGCGATGAGCACCGCGGGGGTGGTGGCCGCGCCCGCCAGCAGGGAGGCGACCGTGAACACGGCGGTCCCGGCCAGGAACATACGCGTACGGCCGATCAGGTCGCCGAGCCGGCCGGCGAGCAGGAGCAGGCTGCCGAAGGCGATCAGGTAGGCGTTGACCACCCAGCTGAGACCCGCGGACGTGAACCCCAGATCGCGCTGGATGGCGGGCATCGCCACGGTGACGATGGAGCCGTCGAGGGTGAGCGTCAGCACGCCTGAAGCGATCACCCCGAGGGCGAGCGCGCGGTTGCGGGCGGCCGGCTCGGGTGCGGCGGCGTGGGTCGGCCCGGGTGTGCCCGTGCTGGGCGTGTCGGGTGTGCTCGGCGGGCCGGAGATCTCGCAGGGGGCGTCGACGGTCATCGGTCTTCTCCTGTCGGAAGGTCCACAGGAGTGACCGTAGCAGATGGTTTTGTTGCAGACTATATTTTACGGATCCTCTTGCTGTGCTTACTCCGGTCCCTGTTCGCCCGTACCTCGCGGGTCACTTCTGGCCCTGGCGTGCGCGCCGCACCGGGCGCGGGTTCTCGGCGGGGGTGGCCAGGTGGCCCGTGGCCAGCAGGCCGAGGATGCGCACCAAGGCCTCGCGATCGCCGTCGGGGAGTGCTCCCAGCGCCTCTCTGTGCACCCGGTCGACGATCTCCTGGCTCCGCACGGCGATCTCGGCCCCCTTCTCGGTGACGGCGATGATCCTGGCGCGCCGGTCGTGGCTGGAGGGCCGGCGTTCGGCGAGTCCCGCACTCTCCAGGGCGTCCACCGTCACGACCATCGTGGTCTTGTCCATGTCGCCGATCTCCGCGAGCTGGATCTGTGTGCGCTCCTCCTCCAGGGCGTGGACCAGGACGCAGTGCATGCGCGCCGTCAGCTCGATCTCGGCGAGGGCGGCGGCCATCCGGGTCCGCAGGACATGGCTGGTGTGGTCGAGGAGGAAGGACAGGTCGGGCGCGGTGTTCGCGGGAGTCAGGGCGGTCATGTCCGCCAGGGTAACAATTAGTACCGTGGCGGATCGTCCGGAAGGGGACGTTATTCCGGCAGCTCCCGCCGGACCAGCGCCCGCGCGAACGGCTCCCCGGAGGTCTCCGCGTACGCCATCCGCTCCTTCACCTCGCGCAGGGTGCGCGGGCGGTAGCCCGGGCCGCCGCAGCAGCTCTTGTGGAAGCGGACGCCCGCGTTCAGCACGACCGACAGGGCGCGCCACGCGGAGGTGTCCCGCCGCCGCGGAGGAGCGAACGCGGACCCGGCATGGATCAGCGTGCCGGCGCACCGGGGGCAGACGCGGTGCTGCCGCTCCGGGTCGTAGGGCTGCTTGTGCGAGGCCCTGCACGGAAGGCAGACGTACGAGGTCTTGGCGGGGGGCATGTGGGCAGGGTAGGCGGCGGCGGGGTGACGGATCGACCGGTTTTCGCGGGCGCACGGCGGGTGGTTCGGCCCCACGCTCCCGCCGCGCGCCGCATCACCCGGCAGCGGTCCGCCGCCTGCGCCGCATGCGCCCCATCCGGCTCCGCAGTCCCGGTCTCCGGCGCCGGGCGGGGCCGGTCCGTGAAGCCGCCGCGCCGCGACCGGTCTCCCGCGGCCGGCCGGGCGAGAGCGGCGGGGCCCTGCGCTCGGCCTGCGCCCTGATCTCGTGGTGGGGCGGTCACCCTGAAGGCCTCGTCGTACGCCGCCGTCGAGGCGGCGACGGCCGCGCCCGTGGTGCCGCGCAGCCGGACTCGGTTCATCGCCCGGTGCGCGGGCCGCGCGCGTCACCGTTGACAGGTCTGGCTACTGCTATTAGCTTTGAGCTAACTACATTAGCCAGATGGGGGACGTCATGACCGAGCACCTTGCCGTCGACGGCGGCACGATCGCTTACGAGGTGACGGGCTCCGGCCCGCTGATCGTTCTCGCGCACGGCATGGGGGACAGCCGCGCCGCGTACCGGGCGATGGTCCCGCAGCTGGTGGCGGCCGGATACCAGGTCGCCGCGGTCGACATGCGTGGCTGCGGCGAGTCCAGCACGGGCTGGCCCGAGTGGAGCCGTACCGCCGTCGCGGGCGATCTGCTCGCCGTGGTCCGCCACCTCGGCGGCCCTGCCGTGCTCGTCGGCCACTCGTTCTCCGGCGGCGCTGCGACCATCGCCGCGGCGACGGAGCCCTCGCTGGTCACCGCGGTCGTGGAGTTGGCGCCGTTCACCCGCAAGCAGTCGGTCGGCCTCGGCGATCTGCGGGTGAAGCGGTTCCGGCGCGGCATGCTGCGACTGCTCGGGGCGGGTCTGTTCGGCAGCGTCCCGCTCTGGCTCTCGTACGTCGACGTGGCCTACCCGGGTGTGAAACCGGCCGACTGGGCCGGACGCCTCGGCCGCATCGAGTCCCTGCTCCGCGAGCCGGGCCGGATGAAGGCCCTGCAGGGCATGGGCCGGAGCGCCCCGGCCGACGCGGGTGCCCAGCTCGGCAACGTCCGCTGCCCCGTTCTGGTCGTGATGGGCACGCTCGATCCCGACTGGGCCGACCCGCATGCCGAGGGCTCGGCGATCGTCGGTGAGCTGCCGTCCGGCCTCGGTCACCTGGAGATGGTCGAGGGCGCCGGGCACTACCCCCACGACCAGTTCCCCGACCAGGTGGCCGCGCTCGTGCTGGCCTTCCTCCGCCCGGACGCCGCTCGTGCCTAGGGCGGGCCTGGACACGGCCACCGTCGTCGCGGCCGGTGCCGCCCTCGCCGACGAGGTGGGCATCGCCCGTCTGACGATGGGTCTGCTGGCGGAGCGGGTGGGAGTGCGTACGCCGTCGCTGTACAAGCACGTACGCGGCCAGGAGGACCTCAACCGGCGTATCGCGGCCCTGGCGTTGAGCGAGGCCGCCGACGCCGTCGGCGGCGCGGTCCAGGGGCGGGCGGGCCGCGACGCGCTGGCGGGCGCGGCCCGCGCCTTCCGCGCCTTCGTCCTGGAGCACCCCGGCCGGTACGCCGCGACGGTAGGTATGGAAGCCACCGGCCCCGATGATCCGCTGGCCGTCGCCGGGGAGAGGCTGCTCGGCGCGTTCACGGCGGTCCTGCGCGGCTACGAGATCGCGGAGCCCGATGTGGACCACGCCCTGCGTATGCTCCGCAGCCTCTGCCACGGCTTCTCCACCTTGCAGGCGGCCGACGGCTTCCGGTGGAGCGCGGACGTCGACGAGAGCTTCGAGTGGCTGATCGCCTTCGCCGACAGAGGCCTGCGCGCCTTGTGAGGTGCGGGTGGGGGAGGGTCGGCGCGCCCTGAGGTGCTGTGACGGAGGTGCCTGGGTACCCCCCCGTGAGGTGCCGGTGAGGGCGGTGGGCCTGGCACCTCCCGTGCGGTGCGCCGATGGGCCTGGCACCTCCCGTGAGGTGCGCCGATGGCGGAGGGCTGTCCCGGCACGGCTGCCCCGGCACGGCTGCCCCGGCACGGGCGCCCCGGCGCGGGCGCCTCCGCCATCGGGGTGTCCTTCCCCTACGGCGTCACGCCTTCCCGCCGGCATCCCGGGCCGCGCGCTCCACCCGGCTCCGGTGGGCCTCCCACCACGCTGCGTCGCCCGGCGGGATGCTGTCGTTGCCCTTGTTCATCCCCACGGCGCCGTCGATGAGTTCGCGCACGATGTCTGCGTGCCCCGCGTGCCGGTGGGTGTCCCCGATCACGCGGACGACCGCGTGGTGCAGGGTCACCCCGGCCCTCTCGGCCGGCCACCAGGGAACCTTGCCGACGGTGTCCAGCGGCAGGGCTTCGATCGTCGCGTCCGCGTGTGTCCAGGCCCGGCGGTACAGCCCCACCACCTCCTCACGCGACTCGTCGGCGGTGGCCCACATGTCCGCGTTGTCCTCGGCCCCCTCCTCGACCCAGGGGAGCGCTTCGCCGGACGGCCGGCCGAAGGTGTCGCCGAGGTAACCCAGCTCCACACTGGCGACGTGCTTCACCAGGCCCAGGATGTTGGTGCCGGTCGGGGTCAGCGGGCGTCGGGCGTCGTACTCGGAGAGCCCTTCGAGCTTCCACAGCAGGGCGTCGCGCGCCGACTGCAGGTAGAAGAGCAGGTCGGCCTTGGGATCCGTGGTCGTCATGGGGGAGAGTCTGCCGTCCGGGCGGACCTCTGCGACGGGATTTTCACGGTGTGCGGATGGCCGCATCCCGGTGGCCACGTGGCAGGCCGCAGAGGAGTTCGCGAGCCACGCGTGTGGGCCACTCTGCCCGGACGGCCGGGGTGCAGGGCGGAAGCCGCTCAGCCGTCGACGGCCGCCGCGATCCGCCGGGCGGCCTGGGCGGGTGTGAGGTGCGTGGTGTCGACGACCTCGGCCTCGTCGTGCAGCCAGGTCCGGGCGGCCTCGGCGTAGGGCTCCAGGTATCGGAGCCGGAACGGCGAGTCGGGGCCGAGGACGGTGTCGCCCGCGATGCGACCGCGGAGGGTCTCCTGGTCGGCGTGCAGGACGAAGTGCCGCACCGGGATGGAGTGACGGGCGAGCCCCGCGCTGATCTCGCGCCAGTACTCCTCGACCAGGACGGTCATGGGCATCACCAGGGTGCCGCCGGTGTACTCGAGTACCCGGCGGGCGGTCTCGACCACGAGCGGCCGCCACGGCGGCCAGTGCTGGAAGTTGTCCGTCCCCGGCAGCCCGGGCGTGATGTCCATGAGCGTCTCGCCGACCTTCTCGGCGTCGAACACCCGCGCATCCGGGAGAAGCGGCTGTACGAGAGCGCTGGTCGTCGTCTTGCCCGCGCCATGCGTGCCGTTGAGCCATACGATCATGCGCCCGACGCTAACCCCGGACGGGTTCCGGATGTGGAACGGAAGGGGTACGGCGGACGATCGTCACGGAAGGGGCCCGGCGTACGGTCGTACGAAAGGCGAGTCGTACGGAAGGCGAGCCGTACGCTCCCGCCGGTGCCGCTCCGGGTGCGGCCGTCACCGCTTGGTCACGCCATGGTGCGAACACTTTTGCAAGCAGTCGCTTGCAAAAGTTAGCAAGGGTGGGGCACCATCGAGGCATGGCATCACTCAACGTCGGCAATCTCGGCGAGTACCTGCGTGAGCAGCGGCGTACCGCGCAGCTCTCCCTGCGGCAGCTCGCCGACGCCGCCGGAGTGTCCAATCCGTATCTCAGCCAGATCGAGCGCGGTCTGCGCAAGCCGAGTGCCGAGGTGCTGCAGCAGGTCGCCAAGGCCCTGCGTATCTCCGCCGAGACGCTGTACGTGCGGGCCGGGATCCTCGACGAGCGGGAGCGGGAGGAGCTGGAGACGCGGGCGGTCATATTGGCCGATCCGTCGATCAACGAGCGGCAGAAGAGCGTGCTGCTGCAGATCTACGACTCCTTCCGCCGGGAGAACGGTTTCGATGTCGCGCCCGACACCGGCTCCGAGTCCCACGGTGCCGTGGACGCGGAGAGCAGAATCGATGCCGACGCGGAAAGCGGTGCCGCCGAAGCGAACGGTGCCGGTCCGGGTGCTCGCGGCCCCCGTACGGCCGACGGCAGTGATGCAGACCCACCCCTGAACTGAAACCGATGATCCGGGAGGACCCCAGTCATGGCCATCACCGATGACCTGCGTAAGACCCTCACCGACCCCACCCCCCTCTATTTCGCGGCCGGCACGGCCGACCTCGCCGTGGAGCAGGCGCGCAAGGTGCCGGCGCTGATCGAGCAGCTGCGGGCCGAGGCGCCCGAGCGGATCGAGGCCGTGCGCAACACCGACCCCAAGGCCGTGCAGGAGCGTGTCGCCACGCAGGCCAAGGAGGCGCAGGCCAGCGTGCAGGCGAAGGTCAGCGAGGTCTTCGGGGCGCTGGACACCGACCTGAAGAAGCTGGGCGAGACCGCCCAGGACCTGGCGCTGCGGAGCGTGGGTGTGGCCGCCGAGTACGCGGTCAGGGCCCGGGAGACGTACGAGAAGGTCGCCGAGCGGGGCGAGAACACCGTGCGGACCTGGCGCGGCGAGACCGCCGACGAGATCGTGGAGATCGCCGCGGTCGTCGAGGCGGAGCCGAAGTCCGTGCCGAAGCAGAAGTCCGACGTCGCCGCGAAGCCGGTCACTCCCGTGAAGCCGGTGACCTCCGCGAAGCCGGCCACCCCGGTGGCGAAGAAGAGCGCGCCGAAGCCCGTGGAGTCCAAGGCCGCGCCCGCCGCGAAGAAGACCGCTCCCGCGCGCAAGCCCGCCGCGAAGAAGACCACCCCGCCCTCCGCGAAGTAGGCGGAAGCGGTCCGAGGAGTACCGGAAGAACGGGCCGGGCACCTTTGAGGGTGCCTGGCTCGTTGTCCCGGTACCTTGGCCGCGAGGCGCTCATCCACTGACTAGGCGGTGCTCACCGTGTTGCTCGAAGCTTTCGGCTCGTTCCTCCAGCTGCTGTATCTGGCCATGCTCGTGCTGGCGGTGGTCGCGCTGGTCTTCGCCGTGACAGCGCGCGAGGACGCCTACCGGGCCGCCGACAAGCAGAAGAAGTCGTTCTGGTTGATCATTCTCGGGGTCACCGTCTTCGTGAACCTCGTCATCCCGATCCTGTTCCTGCAGATCGCGGGCGTGATCGCGTCCATCGTCTTCATGGTGGACGTGCGACCGGCGATCAAGGCCGTGTCGGGCGGGGGCGGCCGGCGGGGAGGCTCCAGCAGCGACGGGCCGTACGGCCCCTACAACGGCGGGCGCTGAGCGCCTGCCGCCGAGGCGGCACCGGGGCGGGAGCGCGACGCGTTCCTGCCCCTTCGGCGTATCCGGGCCTCGTCACGTTCCAGCAGGAGGACCGCCACGTCGTCGGTCAGCTCGCCGCCGTTCAGCTCGCGCACCTGGGCGACCGCGGCCTCCAGCAGGGCCTCGCCGCCGAGCCCCTGGTCCAGCCGGCCGTTGATCATCGCGACCATCCCGTCCTGGCCCAGCCGCTGGGTGCCCTCCGGGCCGACGCGGCCCTCGATCAGCCCGTCGGTGTACATCATGAGGCTCCACGAGCCGCCCAGCTCGACCTGGCGGCGCGGCCACCGGGCGTGCGGCAGCAGCCCGAGCGCCGGGCCGCCGTCCTCGTACGGGAGCAGGTGTGCCGCGCGGCCCTGGCGGGCGATGAGCGGCGCGGGGTGGCCCGCGATGCACAGTCCCGCGCGGCGGCCGTCGGGGGCGATGTCGACGGTGCAGAGCGTCGCGAAGATCTCCTCGCTCTGCCGTTCGTGCTCCAGGACCTGCTGCAACGTGGAGAGCAGGGCGTCGCCGCAGAGTCCGGCCAGGGTCAGTGCCCGCCAGGCGATGCGCAGCTCGACGCCGAGTGCCGCCTCGTCGGGCCCGTGACCGCAGACGTCGCCGATCATCGCGTGGACCGTGCCGTCGGGGGTGCGGACCGTGTCGTAGAAGTCGCCGCCGAGCAGGGCGCGGCTGCGGCCCGGCCGGTAGCGGGCGGCGAAGGCGAGGTCGGAGCCTTCGAGGAGGGGCGTGGGCAGCAGCCCGCGTTCCAGCCGGGCGTTCTCCTGGGCCCGCAGCCGGGACTCGGTCAGCTGGTGCTGGGCGATGTCCGCGCGCTTGCGCTCCACGGCGTACCGGATGGCACGGCTGAGGAGGCGTCCGTCCAGCTCGTCGCGGAAGAGGTAGTCCTGGGCTCCGACCCGTACGGCCTCGGCGGCCCGCTCGGCGTCGCCCTCGGCGGTGAGCGCGAGGACGGCGTGCCGCGGGGCGATGCGCAGGACGTGTTTGAGGGTGGCGAGCTCGTCCGGCTGCGCCGTCCCCGCGTCGTGGCCTTCGGCGCGTGCGGCGGCGGACAGGGGAGCCAGTTCGAGGTCGAGGTCCAGCAGGATGCAGTCGACGTCGTCGGTGAGCAGGCGTCCCGCCTCGGTGAGGTTGCGGGCGGTGCGGACACGGACCCGCGCGCCGGTGGTGGACGACAGCTCGGGAACGGTGAAGGTGCCCGAAGGGTCGCCCTCGATCACCAGGAGCGTGAGGTCGGCGCCATGAGTGGTCTCCGCAGCGGGAACGGCACGTTGCTGCGGTACGGGTACGGGCATCGGTTCGGGTTTCCTTCCCTCCCCCCGAGGGCGCGGCGGGACGACGATCGACGACCCGCCGACGGGGACGATAGCGGTCCGCGCCGGGGGAACGGAATGGCGCCCGGTGATCAGCCTGAGTCGTATGCGCGGCCATAAGCCGCGTCCCACCACGGATCCGGCGTGCCGCGTGCGCATGAAACGGACAAGGGGTCATGACGAACATCACGCGCCGGACACGTCCCGCTCACATGCACCGCGCGGTCCGTCGTGGCCCAGCTCACCCGGTCCCGGCCGGCCCGTCCGCCCGGGACCCCGCTCCTGCTCGTCCGGCCGGGCCCGCCCCTGCTTGTCGGGGCGGGCCCGCGGCCCTACTTGCCCGGCCGGCCTCCGCTCCTACTTGTCGGGGCGGACCACTCCGAGGATCTGCATCGAACCCGCTCCCGCCAGCGTGACATGGCGGCCCGGCCGCGGGGCGTGGACGATCGATCCGTCGCCGACGTACATGCCGACATGGCTGGCGTCGCTGTGGTAGATGATCAGGTCACCGGGGCGCATGTCCTGGATGGGGATGCGCGGCAGCAGGCGCCACTGTTCCTGGGAGGTCCGGGGGATCGGCCGCTTCGCCGCGGCCCACGCCTGGGACGTCAGTCCGGAACAGTCGTAGGAACCAGGGCCCTCGGCCCCCCATACGTACGGCTTGCCTATCTGGGCGGTCGCGAAGGCCACCGCCTGCTTCCCGGCGGCGCTCGCCTCGCGGTTGATGTCCCGTAGCGCGCCGGAGGAGAGCCAGGCGGCCTGGGCCGTGGACGCCGCGTCCTGCTCCAGCTTCAGGAGCCTGGCCCGTTCCTCCTTCGCCAGCTGCGATTCGAGCTCCTTCGCCGCGGCTATCTGGGCGTTGATGCTCTTCTTGGCCTTGGCCTGCTTGACCCGGTTGGCTTCGAGCTTCTCCCAGTTGAGGCTCGCGTCCTGGGTGTACGTCTCCAAGTCGCCCTGGGCCTGCTGGAGTTCCGTCAGCATCCCTTTGGTGGCCTGCTGGCTCTGGCGCGCCTGGTTGACGCCGTCCAGGAAGAGTTCGGGGTCGCCGCTCAGCATCAGCTGGGCGCCCGGAGGCAGTCCGCCGGAGCGGTACTGCTCGCGCGCCTGCGCGCCCGCGGAGTCCTTCAGCTCGGCGATGCGGGCCTGACCGTCGGCGATGGCCTTGGTCAGCCTGACGATCTCTCCGGACTGCTTCTCGGCCTGTTCCTGGGCGAGGTTGTACGCGTCGGTGGCCGCACCCGCCTTGCGGTAGAGGGTGTCGATCTCCTCGCGCACCTCTTCGAGGCTCTTCTTCCCGGCGGCGGGCACGGCGGGTGCGGTGGCCGCCGGAGTGGGCTCGGGGATCGGGGCGGCCATGGCCTGGACCGGCGCGGTCAGCAGGGCCAGTGCGCAGACCAGGGTGATCGCGGCAGTGGCACAGTGGCGTCGGTTCACAAGCTCCCCCTCCGGGCGAATGGCGATGAAAGCCAGATCGCGGACATGTGACTTACCGTCAGTAACGTTCGTCTGACGACGCGATCGTGCCATGTCGTCCCGTAAAGCAACAGAGGCGCACGTCACCCGTCTCGTCACACAGGGGGACGAACGGTGATCCGTTTGTGTTCCCGGATCCGGCTCTTTTCGGCACCCGGGTCCGGAGCGCGGAACGCGCGGCCCCGCGCCTCTGGGGCCCGCGCCCCGGACCCACACCCCTGGACCCGCGCCCCGGAACTACGCCCCCGGCCGCAGCGCGGACCACCGCACCGTGATCTCGCCCTGCCGCCACCGCCGTACGCCGTCCGTCAGCGGCCAGTCGGCGGAGACCGCGCGTACGGCGGCGATCCAGCGTTGCCGTGCCCCGAGGGAGGCGTAGGGGGAGGCGGAGGCCCAGGCCCGGTCGAGGTCCCGCAGGAAGGCGTGTACCGGCTCGCCCGGCACATTGCGGTGGATCAGCGCCTTCGGGAGGCGTTCGGCGAGGTCCGAGGGGCGCTCCAGCGAGCCGAGCCGGGTCGCGAACGTGACCGTGCGCGGCCCCTCCGGGCCGAGGGCGACCCACACGTGCCTGCGGCCGATCTCGTCGCAGGTGCCCTCGACCACCAGCCCGTCCGGGGCCAGACGGGCGCACAGCCGCTGCCAGACCGCTGCGACCTCGCCCTCGTCGTACTGGCGCAGTACGTTCGCCGCCCGGATGAGCGCCGGCCGGACGGCCAGGGGGATCTCGAAGCCGCCGTGCTGGAAGCTGAGCCCCTCACGCTCGTACGGACGCGCCGCAGCGACCCGCTCGGGGTCGATCTCGACGCCCACCACGGCCGTGCGGGGCTCGACGGCGCGCAGTCGTTCCAGCAGCTCCACGGCGGTCCAGGGCGCGGCGCCGTAGCCGAGGTCCACCGCCACCGGGGAGTCGCTGCGGCGCAGAGCGGGGCCGTGGGTCGCGGCGATCCAGCGGTCCATCCGGCGCAGCCTGTTGGGGTTGGTGGTCCCGCGGGTCGCGGTGCCGATGGGGCGCTGGTGCATGACGAAAAGCGTATGCGAAGCCCCGGAGGGCACCCGTGCGAGCAGGAGAGGGCGCTCGTGACGGCGGCGGATGCCGGTCGTCCGGGCCGTGAGAACGACGGAGCGCGCGGGAGAGCAGTCGACGCGCCGAAGGCAACGTAATGGTTTGGCAAAACGGAAATGAAAGGCAGTGTTCCGCTGTTCTCGCCCTTCGAAGGGTCTCTGTGCCCGGCGCGTGTGCCCTGAGCGAAGAGGAGGAGCGGACTCGTGAGCCAGTACGTCTCCCGGCTCGGCAGCAGCCGTGCTGCACCCCGTCTCCGCTTCCCGGGCGGTTTCGCGGGACACCGCAAGCCGCGTCGCGTCGCGATGCTCTCCGTGCACACCTCTCCGCTGCACCAGCCGGGCACCGGCGACGCGGGCGGCATGAACGTCTACATCGTCGAGCTCGCCACGCGCCTCGCCGCGATCGGCATCGAGGTCGAGATCTTCACCCGGGCCACCACGGGCGGGCTGCGCCCGACGGTCGAGCTGGCCCCCGGGGTCCTCGTCCGGCACGTGGACGCCGGACCGTACGAGGGCCTCGCCAAGGAGGAGCTGCCCGCGCAGCTCTGCGCCTTCACACACGGGGTGATGCAGGCATGGGCCGGGCAGCGCCCCGGCTACTACGACCTCGTGCACTCGCACTACTGGCTCTCCGGCCAGGTGGGGTGGCTCGCCGCCCAGCGCTGGGGAGTGCCTCTCGTACACGCCATGCACACCATGGCGAAGGTCAAGAACGCCGCGCTCGCCGAAGGCGACACCCCCGAGCCTGCCGCGCGGGTCATCGGTGAGACGCAGATCGTGCACGCCGCGGACCGGCTCATCGCGAACACCTCGGGCGAGGCCGACGAGCTCATCCGTTTCTACGACGCCGATCCCGCCTCGGTCGCTGTCGTGCACCCCGGGGTCAACCTCGAGCGCTTCTGCCCGGCGGACGGCCGTGCGGCGGCGAGGGCGCGCCTGGGCCTGCCTCAGGACGCCCTGATCCCGCTGTTCGCCGGCCGCATCCAGCCGCTGAAGGCCCCGGACGTGCTGCTGCGTGCCGTGGCCGTGCTCCTGGACCGCGATCCCTCGTTGCGCTCACGCATGCTCGTGCCCGTCGTGGGCGGCCCGAGTGGCAGTGGGCTCGCCAAGCCGGAAGGGCTGCAGAAGCTGGCCGCGCGGCTCGGCATCGCCGACGTCGTGCACTTCCACCCGCCGGTCGGGCAGGACCAGCTGGCCGACTGGTTCCGGGCGGCGTCCGTGCTGGTCATGCCCTCGTACAGCGAGTCCTTCGGCCTCGTCGCCATCGAGGCCCAGGCGGCCGGTACGCCCGTGGTCGCGGCGGCGGTGGGCGGTCTGCCCGTGGCCGTGCGGGACGGGGTCAGCGGTTTCCTGATCCCTGGGCACGACCCGGAGGCGTACGCGCAGGCGCTGGGCCGTTTCGCGGACAGTGCGGAACTGGCCGGCCGGATGGGCGCGGCCGCCGCCGCGCACGCGCAGTCGTTCGGCTGGGGCGCGGCGGCGTCGGCGACCGCCGACGTGTACACGGCGGCGATGAACGACCACCGCCGCCGCGCGCGCATGCACCACGGCTGAGGCGCCGGGCGCAGGGGCGGCTGTCGTACGCTCGCATCATGGCTGACGTATCCGACGAAGCAGCAGCGGCACAGGTCATCGAGGCGGCGCTGAACGACGCCGAGCTCGAATGGGAGAGCCCCGAACCCGGCAACTACGTCGTGAAACTGCCGGGCACCCGGAAGCTGTCCACGACCTGTTCCCTGCTCGTCGGGCAGCACTCCCTCTCCCTCAACGCGTTCGTCATCCGTCACCCGGACGAGAACGACGCGGCCGTGCATCGCTGGCTCCTGGAGCACAACCTCCGGCTGTTCGGAGTGAGTTACGCGATCGACCAGCTCGGCGACATCTACCTGGTCGGCAGGCTCCCGCTCTCCGTCGTCACGCCCGAGGAGCTCGACCGGCTGCTGGGCGTCGTCCTGGAGGCGGCGGACGGCGCTTTCAACCCGCTGCTGGAACTGGGCTTCGCGAGCGCGATCCGCAAGGAGTACGCCTGGCGGGTGGAGCGCGGCGAATCCACCCGCAACCTGGACGCCTTCGCGCATCTGACCCAGCGCCCCTCCTGAGGCACAGCGGCCACGGTCCCGGCGCGGTCCTCCCGCCGGGCGGGCCGCGCGCGGGTGGCCCGGACCCGAACCGCCCCGGTCACCGGGGCCGGGTCACCTCCGGTGGACCGGACCTGACCCGGCCCCGGTCACCGCGGCCGGGTCACCTCTTCCAGCGCCGCCACGAGCCGCGGCGCGACCTCCTTCCACGCCCAGGCCCGCGCGTCCGGTCCGGCGCCGCGGGGCACCGTCTCGGTGAGCATGATGAGGTAGAGGTAGCTGCGGTAGAGGTTGAGCCGGCGGCGTACCGACGGGGTGAAGCCGAGGGGTTCGCCGGCCGAGGACGCGTATCCGGCGAGGAAGTCCAGGTCCGCCTCCGGCTCGCCGAACAGGGTGGTGGAGACGAGGTCGGCGACCGGGTCGCCCCAGAACATCCGCTCGCCGTCGATGATCCCGCCGATGCTGCGGGCGCCCGGCTCCCCGGTCACCAGCAGATTGCCCTGCCAGAGGTCGAAGTGGACGAGCGCGGGCCGGGTCACCGCGTCCAGCTCGCCCGATGCCGAGTGGAGCATCTCGCGGATGTGGTCCACGGGGTGCGGCAAGCGCGCTCCGTACGTCTCGGCATCGGCGAGCACGGCGTCCGTCATCGCGGTGAAGGCCTCACGCCAGGTGCGCGTGAGCGGTCCCAAGGGCTCGGCGGGATAGCCGAAGCCGGCCTTGCCCGTCACGTTGTGCAACGCGCCGACGATCCTCCCGAACTCGTGGCGCAGTGCGGTGGTCTCACCGGCCGTCAGCTCGTCCGCGATCTCGTGCCAGGGGCGCCCGGGGCGCGCGGTCATGACGACGTACGCCCCGGCCGGCGCCCCGGGGTCGAGCTCGCTGTGGACGACCGAGGGGACCGGCTCGACGCCCTGCGCCGAGGCGGCCTCGTAGAAGGTCACCTCGTTGGTCAGCAGCCGCTGTTCGTAGCGCATGCCGGTGCTGTGGCCGGGCGGGACCTTCACCACCCAGTCGCTGCCGTCCTGGAGGGTCACGCGCGTGACGGTGTTGTAGGTGCCCCCGGCGAGTGACGTACGCGAGGTGATCTCGTGGTCCTCGATCCCCACCGCTCCGAGCACCGCAGCTGTCGTGTCGACGGGCACGGCGTCGACTCCTCTCCTGCTCACGGCCGGCGGGCACCCGGACCCACAGCGGCTTCACAAGGTGATCACAGCGAAGTCACGATCACATGCCGTGACCGTTCGGGCCGATCACCGGACAGGTGTCCGATCGTAGAGTGTCACGCACTGCGGCAGTTCTTGCGTGCCGGCGCCGAAATCCGCGCCCGGAGCGGGCTGTTGCTCCTTCGGACGGAAGATGAACAACCATGCGCGCCACTGCCGTACGCCGTACCGCCCTCGCCGCCACCGTGGCGTCCCTGACGCTGCTCGCCACCGCGTGCAGCGGTTCGGACTCCGGTGCCAAGGGTGACGGCGGCACCTCGGGAGGCAAGGACGACGCCGCGTCGAAGCCCGCGGCGGTCAAGGCGCTGACCTCGGCCGAGCTGGAGAAGGTGTCGCTGGAGCAGGGCGACCTCGCGGGCCACAAGATCACGAAGACCGGCCCGGAGGACATCGGCAAGGCGGCGGACCTCACCGTGGACAAGAAGGAGTGCGAGCCCATCGGGTACGCCTTCTACGGTGTGAAGCGCGGCGAGCCGGTCGGCAACGCCGGGCGCAAGGTCGTCCAGGAGCCCAAGAAGGACGAGTCCGCGGACCCCGAGGACGCGCTCGCCGGCATGCTCGACGTCACGTCCTCGCTGGTCACGCTCGCCTCGTACGAGGGAGAGGGCGCGGCCGACAGCCTTGCCGAGCTGCGCGAGTCGGCTGCCGCGTGTGCCGAGGGCGGGTTCACCCTCACGATGAAGGGCTCGAAGCAGAAGGTCACCAAGCTGACCGAGGAGAAGGTGACCGGCGGCGAGGAGGCCCTCGCCTGGACGGTGCTGATGGGCGAGGAGGGCGAGCAGGTTCCCTTCAAACTCGTGAGCCTCCGGCAGGGCGGCACGATCGCCACCTTCTTCTCCTTCAACCTCGGTGTGTCCGGCGGTGCGTCCCCGGACTTCGAGATGCCGACCGAGCTCGTCGCGGCGCAGGTCAAGAAGCTCGGCTGATCATTCGCACACGGCGAGGGGCCGGGGGCGGGCCGGACGGTCCTGCGCCCGGCCGCTCGCTCGTCGTCCGGGGCCGGACGAGCACGACGGCGCAGATCACCAGGAGCGAGCCCGCGAGCTGCGCCGGGGACAGGGTCTCGCCCAGTACGAGATAGCCGAGGGCCGTCGCGGCGAGCGGCGAGGCGAAGCCGAGCACGGAGACGGCCAGGGCGGGCAGTCGCTCCACGCCGCGGAACCACATCGTGTAGGCGAACAGCGCCCCGACGATCCCGAGATAGGCGAAACCGGCGGCGTTCCGTCCGTCCACGGCCCCGGGAAGCCCTTCGGCGATCAGGGTGGCCGGCAGAAGGAAGATGCCTCCGAAGCTCAGCTGCCACCCGGTGAAGGTCAGCAGCCCCACGCCGGGCGGACGCCCCCAGCGCTTGGTGAGCACGATCCCGCTCGCCATGCTCACGGCGCCCAGGAGCCCCGCGCCGACCCCCACGGCGTCGAGGGAAGCGTGGGAGGTCAGTGCCAGCAGGCCGACACCGAGGATGCCCAGTGCGCAGGCGACGGCGTGGGCCGTCGTGGTCCGCGTCTTCAGCAGCAGCGCGGACAGGGCGAGGACGATCGTCGGCTGTACCGCCATCACCAGCGCGGCCACCCCGCCGGGCAGATGGTAGGCGGCGAGAAAGAGCAGGTAGAAGAACGCGCCGATGTTGAGCAGCCCGAGGGCGGCGGCGCGCCACCACCAGCTGCCCCGGGGGAGTTTCCGGCCCCACGCGAGCAGGATCAGGCCCGCGGGCAGGGCGCGGACCGTGGCGGCCAGCAAGGGCCGGTCCGGGGGCAGCAGTTCCGTGGTGACCAGGTAGGTGGAGCCCCAGATCAGCGGAGCGAGCGCGGTGAGGGCGGAGTCGGAGGCGACCCGGCGGTCACTCACCTGGCACCGCCCTCGGAGCGGGGGTGGATGCCACGGCGGGTACGGATCGCCTGCGGCGCGGTCGAGGAAGCAGCAACCTGCGTCATGGGCAAGAACGTACAGCGTTTGCTTAGCGCTAAGCAAGTAGGTATCTCAATGCTAAGCCATAGGTAGACTGAAGCAATGAGTGACCATGTGGACCGCGTGCTGGCCCAGTGGGCGGAGCAGTACCCCGAGCTGGACGCCTCCTCGATGGGGGTGTTCGGGCGCATCAAGCGGCTGGCGCAGATCGTCGAGGCGGAGCAGCGCGCCGTCTTCGGCGCGCACGGCCTCGACGCGGCGGCCTTCGACGTCCTGGCCACCCTGCGCCGCAGCCCGGCGCCCCACCGCCTGACCCCCGCGGATCTGATGCGGTCCGCCATGGTCACGTCCGGCGCGATCACCCAGCGGCTCGACCGCCTGGAGGCCCGCGGTCTCGTCGTCCGTATCCGCAGACAGGAGGACGCCCGCAGCGTGCACGTCTCCCTCACCGACGCGGGGCGCGAACTGATCGACACGGTCCTGGTCGATCACGTGGACAACCAGGAGCGGATGCTTTCCGGGCTGACGGGCGAGGAGCGCGGGCGTATCGCGGGCGAACTGCGCGGTCTGCTGGAGTCCCTGGGTGACACGGGGCGTACGGCGACGCGTGGCTGAGGGCCGGACCCACGGCGCGACGAGGTGGAGAGTTCGTACGGTGGGGCGTCGCGCCGGGCGTACGCGGATCGGCGGCGACGGCCCGCCGTACGGTGAGGCGGTGGGCATGGACGGCCGTACGGTGAGGCGGTGGGCATGGACGGCCGTACGGTGAGGCGGTGGGCCTGGGCGGCCGTACGGTCAGGCGCTGGGCCTGGGCGGCCGTACGGTCAGGAGCTGGGCTTGGGCGCCCGTACGGTCAGGCGCGTTCGGGGGCCGGGCTCACGGGAGAGGTACGAGCCTGACGACGGTGACCGTCAGCACGGTCCCGGAGACGTAGTAGAGGACGATGGCCCCGGCCACGGTCGCCTCGCGCCGGTCGCGTTCGAGCTTGACGGCGGTGGACGCGTGTCCGTAGGGGTCCAGGCCGAGGGTGCGCGCCATCTCGGCCCGGAACGAGTCGCCGTCGCGCATCTTGGCCAGGGTGTCATCGGCGGGCGGTGCGTAGGAGATGCGGAAACTCAAGCGACGTTCCGCCTCTCGGCCTCGTCCTGCGCGAGCCGGTCCAGGATCTTTTCGGCCTCGGGATCGGGTACGGATTCGAGCATCCAGTGCCGCATGACAGCCTGGATCTCGTGGACGCCGGCCTCGTTGATCGCGTGGTCGAACTCCTCGCGTCTCTCCTCGGGCAGCGCGGCGCGGATCGCCGGAATGCTGTTGGGAACCTCGACTTCGGCACCGCTGACGAAGGTCTTCAGAGACTCGCCCATGATCGCTCTCCCCGATCTCCTTGCTCTCCGCGCCCTGCCCGCCCCTCACGGCGGGGGTGCGTCCCTGGGTGACGGACTGTTGTGCAGGTCACGTTAGCGGGTGCCCCGGGCGCCGGTGGCATGTGCACGGCTCAACCGGGCGAGGTGAACGTCCAGCTGGGCGACCCGCCCACCGGGTGGAGTGCGCGGATCACCTGGTGGAGTACGCAGATCCCACCAACAGATCGCGGAGATCTCCTCATTGGGCTCGAACGCGGTGACACGCAGCGTGCTGCCCGTGAACAGCGCGCCGTACTCGCGCCTCCGGCCGGGCATCAGCAGGAATTCCGCGTACCCGACGAACTCCAGGGCGCCGTCCGGCTCGTGTCCGCTCTCCTCCAGCAGCTCGCGCACAGCGGCCTGCCGCGCGCTCTCACCGGGTTCGATCCTGCCCCCGGGAAGCTCCCACGTGTCCCGGTGACGGTCGTGGACCAGGAGGACCCCGCCCCGGCACCAGAGGGCCGTCAGGGACAGGGGCACGGGAGCATCCTGCGGGGGCGTGTCCTCGTCTCCCCGTACGAACGAGACCAGGCGGTTGCCCCGGCTGTCGACGGCGAGCGGCTCCGCCGCGTTTCCCGGCATGCCCGGGGTCCTTCCCCGGTTCGCGGCAACCGGAACACTGCCGCGAGGCCCCGTTCCCACAGGTGCGCGGGACGAATCCGACGGCACCTACCTGACGGCCTGGCCGATGCCCAGCATGTTCCCCTCGCTGTCCCGGAACCAGGCGCCGCGTTCACCCCTGGCACCCTTGCTCGGGTAGTTGCCCTCGATCTCGGCGATGCCTCCTTCGGTGCGGAGCCCCGGCAGGTCGACCTCCTCGAACTCGACGCCACGCCGCCCGAGTTCCGTCACGACGGCTTCGATGTCGTCCACCTGCCAGCCCATCTGGGTGAAGGTGCCGGGCGAGGCGCCCGCCGACCGGAACAGGGCGAACTCCGAGCCCCCGCACCGGTACAACAGCCCGCCGGGCCGCTCGTCGACGGGCTCCAGTCCCAGCTTCTCGGCGTAGAAGCGCCGCGCCCGCTCCAGGTCCTGCACGGGCAGCCTGGTCGCCGCGCCGAGTGCCCGGGCGCCCAGAAGATCTGCGTCGTGCTGTGCGTCCATCCCTCCACTGTGACGCGAACGCCGTCCGACCGCAGGCGGGGAGGCGCGGGCTTCGCGGGACGGCGGTCCGCCACGGCAGTTCCGGGCCCCCGAGGGCAGCCGCTACTTCGCCGTCGCGAAGGCGTCGACGCCCGTGAGCTCGGCCGACAGCGCCCACAGCCGCGCGGCCTGCTCGAGGTCCGTGGCGTGCGCGTGCACGCCGCCTTCCGAGCCTTCACCGGCCGGCTCGGCGATGTCGCAGTCCTCGCAGTACACCCCGCCCATGCCCGCCAGCTGCGGGGAGGTCGCCGCCCACACCTGCGTCGCCGCGCCCTGCTCGGGTGTCTTGAAGGTGGGATCGATCGCCTTGCCCTCCTCGTCGATCCAGCCCGCCTCGACCATGTCCTCCTTCGCGAGGTGGCGCTGCAGCGGAGTGAGGATGCTGCCGGGGTGCACCGCGAACGCGCGGACCCCGGCACCGCGGCCCAGCGCGTCGAGCTGCACGGCGAACAGCACGTTCGCCGTCTTCGCCTGCCCGTACGCCTGCCATCTGTCGTAGGCGCGCTCGAAGTGCACGTCGTCCCAGCGCATGCCGGTGATGCCGTGGCCGCCGGAGGCCACGGCGACCACACGCCCGCCACCGGGGGCGATCGCCGGCCAGAGACGGTTGATCAGAGCGTGGTGGCCGAGGTGGTTGGTGGCGAACTGCGTTTCCCAGCCCGGACCGACCCGGGTCTCGGGGCAGGCCATGATCCCGGCGTTGTTGATCACGATGTCGAGCTGACAGCCCGAGTCCAGGAACCGCTCGGCGAAGCCGCGGACACTTTCGAGGTCGGACAGGTCGAGATCGTCGGTCTCGACCCCGTCGATGCCCGCGACCGCCTCCTGCGCGACCGCCCGCCGTCGGGCGGGGACGACGACCCGTGCCCCCGCAGCGGCCAGTGCGCGGGTCGTCTCCAGACCGAGCCCCGAGTAGCCCCCGGTGACGATCGCGGTGCTGCCGGCCAGATCGATCCCGTTCAGCACGTCGTCCGCGGTGCTCTGGGCACCGAAACCCGATCCGATCTTCTGCTGAGGTGTCGTCATGCGGGAGACGCTAGATGCTGAACCACACTCGAAGGCAAGCCGATTGCTCAACGGCTGCGCGGCATTCGGCGACGCAGGTCCATCTTCGAGCTGGGTCGTTCCCGACCGGCGCGGAATTCACCGCGCCGAGGTCCCACAGAGGGCCCACGCCGCGAAAACGCCCCCGCCCCGCGCCGTAAGCGCGGGTCGGGGGCATGATCAGCGAACCTACTTCTTCTTGCCCTGGGTCTTGCGGGAGATATCGC
>Ga0247818_10000285_pt1 | contig 31758 bp, 27 predicted proteins | sample 13C_Glucose_Day1_FD_192424 | JGI IMG/M metagenome (GOLD analysis project Ga0247818, IMG submission 192424) | Soil microbial communities from agricultural site in Penn Yan, New York, United States - 13C_Glucose_Day1 | ecosystem: Environmental > Terrestrial > Soil > Agricultural land | place...
GCGTTGTTGCCTTCAAGGCGAACTGGGCGCTAAAGTACTGGCAGAAAGCGGTTTGAACATCATTGCGGCAACCAGCCTGACCGACGCTGCTCAACAAGTTGTCAAAGCTGCGGAGGGCAAGTAATGAGCGTCCTGATCAATAAAGACACCAAAGTCATCTGCCAGGGCTTCACCGGCTCGCAGGGTACTTTCCACTCCGAACAGGCCATCGCCTACGGCACCAAGATGGTCGGCGGCGTAACCCCAGGCAAGGGTGGCACCACCCACCTGGGCCTGCCAGTGTTCAACACCGTGAAAGAAGCTGTGGAAGCTACCGGCGCTGACGCTTCGGTCATCTACGTTCCGGCTCCTTTCTGCAAGGACTCGATCCTGGAAGCTGCCTTCGGCGGCATCAAGCTGATCGTGTGCATCACCGAAGGCATTCCTACCCTGGACATGCTGGATGCCAAGGTCAAGTGCGACGAACTGGGCGTGACCCTGATCGGCCCTAACTGCCCAGGTGTCATCACCCCGGGCGAGTGCAAGATCGGCATCATGCCAGGCCACATCCACTTGCCAGGCAAGGTCGGTATCGTTTCGCGTTCCGGCACCCTGACCTACGAAGCTGTGAAGCAGACCACCGACGCCGGCTTTGGCCAGTCGACCTGCGTCGGCATCGGCGGTGACCCGATCCCGGGCTCCAACTCCATCGACATCCTGAAGCTGTTCCAGGAAGACCCGAAGACCGAAGCGATCGTCATGATCGGTGAGATCGGCGGTTCGGCTGAAGAAGAAGCTGCGGCCTACATCAAGGCCAACGTCACCAAGCCTGTCGTTTCCTACATCGCCGGTGTTACCGCACCTGCGGGCAAGCGCATGGGCCACGCTGGCGCCATCATCTCTGGCGGCAAGGGCACTGCGGACGAGAAGTTCGCCGCTCTGCAGGACGCTGGTGTGAAGACCGTGCGTTCCCTGGCTGACATCGGCAAGGCCCTGGCCGAGCTGACTGGCTGGGAAGTCAAGAAGTAATACTGCTACACCCCCCACGCGCACAGAGGCCACCTTCGGGTGGCCTTTGTCGTTTCTGGGGCTGGGTATTCCTGTGGCGGCCTCTTCGCGGGTAAACCCGCTCCCACAGGAAATCAATAACCTTGAGAATTGCGAAGCACCTGTGGGAGCGGGTTTACCCGCGAAGAGGCCAGTACAGGCAACATGGATTTTTCGATGAGTTTGATAGGAATTTTCACGCAGACGAACTTCCCAATACTGGGATAATTCTCGCTGTCCTCGGTCGCACAGACGACAAACATGTACGCACATCGGACAAGCAGCACTGTGCCAGTGCGTTTGACTGACAAAACAGTTACATTACGCGTTCACTCTGTGCCCGTGCCCCAAAAGGGAACGACACGCTAAACGGGTCTGGCCTATCAAGCCGGGCAGCATTTCCCCTCATCCAAAGGGAAATCCCCTCTCGAATCCCGATTTCAGCAGTGTGGTACTACCTTAAATGAAAGTTCTCAAAGGCCAGGATATCCTGGCGCTTGGCTTTATGACGTTTGCGCTTTTCGTGGGCGCTGGCAACATCATCTTCCCGCCTATCGTTGGTCTGCAGTCTGGTCCGCACGTATGGATGGCGGCTCTCGGCTTCCTGGTTACCGCCGTGGGCCTGCCGGTCATCACCGTGGTCGCCCTGGCCAAGGTCGGTGGCGGCATGGACGCCCTGAGCAGCCCGATCGGCAAGTTCTTCGGTGGCCTGCTGGCGGCCGTGTGCTACCTCTCGGTCGGCCCGCTGTTCGCCACCCCGCGCACCGCGACCGTATCGTTCGAAGTGGGCGTTGCGCCGCTGACCGGTGAAAGCCCGCTGGCGCTGTTCATCTACAGCCTGGTTTACTTCCTCGTGGTACTGGCCGTGTCCATGTACCCGGGCAAGCTGCTCGACACCGTGGGCCGCTTCCTGGCGCCATTGAAGATCATCGCCCTGGCGGTACTGGGCATCGCCGCATTCGCGCTGCCTGCCGGCACCATCGGTGAAGCGCAGCCGGCCTATGCCGCCGCAGCGTTCTCCAAGGGCTTCTCCGATGGTTACCTGACCATGGACACGCTGGGTGCCTTGGTGTTCGGTATCGTCATCGTCAACGCCATCCGCTCGCGCGGTGTCGAGTCGCCGAAGCTGATTACCCGCTATGCCATCATCGCCGGCCTGATCGCCGGTGTCGGCCTGGCCCTGGTGTACATCAGCCTGTTCCGCCTGGGGGCAACCAGCCACGACATCGCGGCTGACGCTACCAACGGCGCGGCGGTACTGCATGCCTATGTGCAGCACACCTTCGGCTCGCTGGGCAGCGGCTTCCTCGCCGTGCTGATCGCGCTGGCCTGCCTGGTGACAGCGGTTGGCCTGACCTGTGCTTGCGCCGAGTACTTCAGCCAGGTTCTGCCGCTGTCGTACCGCGCACTGGTGGTGATCCTGGCGGGCTTCTCGCTGCTGATCTCCAACCTTGGCCTGACCAAGCTGATCATGTTCTCGATCCCGGTGCTCACCGCGATCTACCCGCCGTGCATCGTGGTGGTCGGGCTGAGCTTCGTGAAGGACTTGTGGAACTCGCCAACCCGCATCCTGGCGCCAGTGATGCTGGTGTCGCTGCTGTTCGGCATGGTCGATGCGATCAAGGGCAGCAGCATTGCCCACGTGTTGCCGGACTTCATGGCCCACCTGCCACTGAGCGACCAAGGCCTGGCCTGGCTGGTGCCTTCGGTGGTGACCCTGGTTGGCGCCGTGGCCTGCGATCGCATGCTTGGCAAGCCGCGCGAAGCGCTGGCCTGATAGTCGAAGCCTGAGGGCAGCGCCGGCCACAAGCCGAAGGGTGCTCGCCAAGGGTGGAAACTCAAGAGCCCCGCATCCTAGAGGATGCGGGGCTTTTTGTTTGCATGTTCGGCCACCTGGCACAAACTTCTCGGCTGACGCGATCAGTTGTAGGAGCGGCCTTGTGTCGCGATGGGTGCGAAGCGCCCCCATGATTTCAGCTTCGCAGCATGTATTGCCGGGGCTGCTTCGCGGCCCATCGCGACACAAGGCCGCTCCTACAACCGATCGCGCCTGCTTTCACTGTTCAGGTGTGCCTTTTGCCGCTTGCCAGCGTCGAAATCCGGTCCCTATCCTTCAGGTATCTGGCCCTCCCGGGAATCCTGCATGAATTTCATCCAAAGCAACTTGAACAACCTGTTGGCCATCGCCTGGTTCGCCCTGTGCTGGGGCGGTTATACCCGCTATGCCATCTGGAAGGGCCGCGACACCGCGTGCCTGGCCAGCGTGCTGCACCTGTACCGCGAAGACTGGATGCGCCGCATGCTGTTGCGCGACAACCGCATTGCCGACGCCAGCGTGATCGGCAATCTCGAGCGCAACGCCTCGTTCTTCGCCTCCAGCACGCTGATCATTCTCGCCGGTATCCTCACCGTGCTCGGGGCCTCCGACCGGGCGTTGTCACTGCTGGCCGACCTGCCGCTGGTGCAGCAGACCTCCCAGGGCATGTCCGAGATCAAGCTACTGTGCCTGGCCATGGTATTCGTCTACGCCTTTTTCACCTTCAGCTGGTGCATGCGCCAATACAACTTCGCTGCAGTACTGGTGGGGTCGGCGCCAATGATCGGTGAGCGGCTGGTCAATGAACTGGAGCGCAAGGCATTCGCCTCGCGGGCGGCGCGGGTGTTGTCGCTTGCTGCCAACCAGTTCAACTTGGGTCTGCGTTCCTATTACTTTGGCATGGCCATGTTGAGCTGGTTCATCAGCCCGTGGTTGTTCATGGGCATGAGTGTCGGGGTAGTGCTGATTCTTTATCGCCGCGAGTTCCATTCGGACGTGTTGGATGTGATGGTGTTCACACCTACCGAAAGTGTTTCGATCGAACCCGCAAAGGAAACCGCCGCCTCTGGCACCTGAAACGTTTAACCTCCAAGTTTCAGGCACAAAAAAACCCGACAATGTCGGGTTTTCTTGTTTTCGCCGATTACTGCTTGGCAGGTTCGGCTGGAGCAGCTGGGGTGGCTGGAGCGGCTTCCGGAGCCGGAGTAGCCGGAGCGGCTTCTTCGGCGGCCTTCTGCTCGGCTTCGGCCTGATCTTTGGCGGCTTCGGCGTTTTCCTTGGCGGCCTCGTTCATCTTATCCTGAGCTTCGCCCGCTTTTTCCTGGGCTTGCTCGGCGTGTTGCTGTGCGTCTTGGGCTTTGTCTTCGCTCGCTTTATCGCAAGCGGCCAGGCCCATGGCAGCAGCCAGCATCAGAGCAAAAGCAAAAGGTTTACGCATGGGGGTATTTCTCCTTGGTGGAATAAGTGACTTGTTCCTTCGAGTGCAACTACGCGGAATAAGTTCCGCGAAGATTACACTTATATAACGCACCGTTCTATATAGACTTTTTAACGTTTTTATGCCGCTGCGGCAACGTGCAGGAAACAGCCAATGAGCGATTCAACCTTGATGGCGATGGCCGAGCGTTTTCTCTCGGCCCTGAAACATTGTCAGTTGTTGCAAATGCGCGTGGCGCATGCCAATGCCGATGGCATGACCCTGGTGCTGCCCTGGTCACCGGCCATCGTGGGTAACCCGCAGAGCGGCGCCGTACATGGCGGCGCGCTGACCACGCTGATGGATACCACCTGCGGCATGGCCACGCTGTGCGTGTTGCCGCGCTTCGAAGTGTGCCCGACACTGGACTTGCGCATCGACTACATGCACCCGGCCGAGGCCGGCAAGGAAATCTACGGCCATGCCCAGTGCTACCGGGTCACCCGCGACGTGATCTTCACCCGTGGCACGGCCTACCAGGACGACCCTGCCCAGCCGATCTGCCAGGTGGTGGGCACGTTCATGCGCCTGGGCCAGGAGATCAAGGGTGGCATCCGCTTCGGCAACAACCTGAAGGAGGGCGGGGCATGATTCCGCACGAGGTTCGCCAACAGCTCAACGCCGCCCACGCGGTGGGGGACTATCGGCCATTACTGGCGCTGATCCCCTATGCCGGCCTGATCGGCATCGAATGCGAGCGCGAAGGCGATGACCTGCTGTTCCGCCTGCCGGCCAGCCAGGACAACATCGGCAACCCGCTGCTACCGGCCATCCACGGCGGTGTGATCGCGGGCTTCATGGAGCTGTCGGCAGCGCTGTACCTGCTGATCTTCAGCGAGAGCGCAAGCATCCCGAAAATCATCGATTTTTCCATCGATTACCTGCGCGCCGGTCACTTTCGCGATACCTACGCCCAGTGCCAGCTATGGCGCCAGGGCCGGCGGGTGACCAATGTGGCGATCACCGCCTGGCAGGGTGACAGGCAGTCGCCGATTGCCACAGCCCGCGCGCATTTCAAGATCGAGCCGGAAAAGCCCTTGAAATCATCCGGGCAGCCCCCATCTGAGTGACATCCGCCGCTAACGCAGGCCAAGCCGGCCGCCAGGCGCCTACTGCCATCAGATCGGAGTTTTGAAGACCATGAGTGTGGAGACTCAAAAAGAAACGCTGGGCTTCCAGACCGAGGTGAAGCAGCTGCTGCACCTCATGATCCATTCCCTGTATTCGAACAAGGAGATCTTTCTGCGTGAATTGATCTCCAACGCCTCCGACGCCGCCGACAAGCTGCGCTTCGAGGCCCTGGCCAAGCCAGAGCTGTTCGAGGGCGACGCCGACCTGAAGATCCGCCTGAGCTTCGACAAGGACGCCGGTACCGTGACCCTCGAGGACAACGGCATCGGCATGAGCCGCGAAGACGTCATCGCCCACCTGGGTACCATCGCCAAGTCCGGCACTGCCGACTTCATGAAGAACCTCACCGGTGACCAGAAAAAGGACTCGCACCTGATCGGTCAGTTCGGTGTGGGCTTCTACTCCGCGTTCATCGTCGCCGACAAGGTTGACGTGTACAGCCGCCGTGCCGGCCAGCCGGCCGCCGAAGGCGTGCACTGGTCGTCGAAAGGCGAGGGCGAGTTCGAAGTCGCCACCATCGACAAGCCACAGCGTGGCACCCGCATTGTCCTGCACCTGAAGAAGGACGAGCAGGAGTTCGCCGATGGCTGGCGCCTGCGCAACGTGGTCAAGAAGTACTCCGACCACATCGCCATGCCGATCCAGCTGCCGAAAGAGCAAGCTGCCGCCGAAGGCGAAGAACAGCCGGCCGAAGAGTGGGAAACCGTCAACCGTGCCAGCGCCCTGTGGACCCGTCCGCGTACCGAAATCAAGGACGAGGAGTACCAGGAGTTCTACAAGCACATCGGCCATGACTTCGAGAACCCGCTGGCGTGGAGCCACAACAAGGTCGAAGGCAAGCTCGAATACAACTCGCTGTTGTACGTGCCGGCCCGCGCGCCTTTCGACCTGTACCAGCGCGAAGCACCACGCGGCCTGAAGCTGTACGTGCAGCGCGTGTTCATCATGGACCAGGCCGAGTCGTTCCTGCCGCTGTACCTGCGCTTCATCAAGGGTGTGGTCGATTCCAACGACCTGTCGCTGAACGTGTCGCGTGAAATCCTGCAGAAAGACCCGATCATCGACTCGATGAAGACCGCGCTGACCAAGCGCGTACTGGACATGCTGGAGAAGCTGGCGAAGAACGAGCCCGAGAAGTACAAGGGCTTCTGGAAGAACTTCGGCCAGGTGCTGAAGGAAGGCCCGGCCGAAGACTTCGCCAACAAGGAAAAGATCGCCGGCCTGCTGCGCTTCGCGTCCACCCAGGACGACAGCGGCGAGCAGAGCGTCGCCCTGGCCGACTACCTGGCCCGCGCCAAGGAAGGCCAGGACAAGATCTACTACCTCACCGGCGAGTCGTATGCGCAGGTCAAGAACAGCCCGCACCTGGAAGTCTTCCGCAAGAAAGGCATCGAAGTGCTGCTGCTGACCGACCGTATCGACGAGTGGCTGATGAGCTACCTCAACGAGTTCGACGGCAAGGCCTTCGTCGACGTCGCCCGTGGCGACCTGGACCTGGGCAAGCTGGATTCGGAAGAAGACAAGAAGGCCCAGGAGGAAGTCGCCAAGGACAAGGAAGGCCTGGTCGAGCGCCTGAAGGGCGCGCTGGGTGACAGCGTGGCCGAAGTGCGCGTGTCGCACCGACTGACCGACTCGCCGGCGATCCTGGCCATAGGCGAACAGGACCTGGGCCTGCAGATGCGCCAGATCCTCGAAGCCAGCGGGCAGAAGGTGCCGGAGTCCAAGCCGATCTTCGAGTTCAACCCGACTCACCCGCTGATCGAGAAGCTGGACAACGAGCAGAGCGAAGACCGCTTCGCCGAGCTGTCGCACATCCTGTTCGATCAGGCGGCCCTGGCGGCCGGTGACAGCTTGAAGGACCCGGCGGCCTACGTTCGTCGCCTGAACAAGCTACTGGTCGAGCTGTCTGCTTGAGTTGATGCAGAGGAAAGCCCGCTTCGGCGGGCTTTTTTCATGGCGAGCATATTGATGACGAGTGCCAAAGGAGTGCTTGATGAGCAAAGTAATCGTCGAATCGCTGGTTTATCACCTGTCCGGCAAGACCTACGAAAGCCGCCTGGTCTATGAGCCGGGTGCGCTGGGCCGCCCTGGTTTGGTGATGGCGCCGAACTGGATGGGTATTGGCGAAGGGGCCGAGCGCATCGCCAAGGAAGTGGCCGAGAAGGGCTATGTGGTACTGATTGCCGACCTGTACGGGCAATCGCTGCGCCCGTCGAACGCCGACGAGGCCGGCGCGGCGATGATGCCGTTGAAGAATGACCGTGGCGAGCTGCGCAGGCGCATGCAGGAAGCCCTGGCGCAGTTGCTGGGGCAGTCGAAGGCGTTGCTGGAGCCGGGCAAGGTAGCCACGTTCGGTTTCTGCTTTGGTGGCTGCTGTGCCCTGGAGCTGGCCCGTAGCGGTGCTGATCTGCGCGCGGCGGTGTCGTTCCATGGCACGCTGGACACGCCGAACCCTGAAGATGCCAAGCGCATCAAGGGCTCGGTGCTGGTGCTGCACGGCGCTGCTGATCCGCTGGTGCCGAAGGAGCAATTGCCGGCGTTCGAAGAAGAGATGAACGCGGCCAAGGTGGATTGGCAGTTGCTGAGCTATGGCGGGGCGGTGCACTCGTTTACCGACCCGAATGCCAATGTGCCGGGCAAGATGCAATATGACCGGCGCACCTCGGAGCGGGCGTTCCGCTCGATGCATAACCTGCTGACCGAAGTGTTCCAGCGCTGAGATTGCAGGGGGCCGCTGTGCGGCCCATCGCCGGCAAGCCAGCTCCCACAGTGAAGACAGCGCCGTACCTGTGGGAGCTGGCTTGCCGGCGATGGCTGCAAAGCAGCCCCAAAATTACCTGGGCAGCTCGATCCTCGAAGTTTCCCCCGGCACCACCGGCCAGTCCCCCGCAGCCCACTTGGCCCTGGCCTGTTCGATCAGCTCCACATCACTGGCGACAAAATTCCAGTTCATCCGCCGTGGCCCGTCCAGTGGTGCGCCGCCAATCAGCACCAGCTGGCACTCACCTTGCGCATACAGCGTCAGCTCTTCACCCTCCGGCAGGACCACCAGGCTGCACGGTTCCACATCCTCGTCATTCATCACCAGCTCACCATCGAGCAGATACAGTGCCCGCTGCGCATGCTCGTCCGGCACCAGCAGCGTGGTCGCCGGCTGCATCTGTACATGTGCGTAAAGGGTAGGGGACAGCACTGGCACCGGCGATTCCAGGCAGAACCCGCTGCCGGCAATCATGCAGATGCGCACCCCCAGGCTGTCACTGACCGGCAGGCTGGCCGCCGGGTGGTGGCTGTAGCTCGCCGGGCCCTGTTCGTGCTCGCGCGGTGATGCCAGCCATACCTGCAACCCATGCAGGCGTGAGCCGTGGGCCAGGGCATCTTCAGGCGTGCGCTCGACATGGGCCACGCCGCTGCCTGCGGTCATCCAGCTGACGTCGCCCGGCAGCACCCGCTGCGCGGAGCCGAGGCTGTCCTTGTGCAGGATTGCCCCTTCGAACAGGTAGGTAAGGGTCGACAGGCCGATATGTGGGTGCTGGCGGATGTCCATGCCATGCCCCGGGGCATAGTCGGTTTCGAGCATGTGGTCGAAAAACACGAACGGGCCGACGCTGCGGCACTGGGCCGACGGCAGCGGGCGCAGGATCGGCTGGCCCTCGACCGATTCGGCACGTGGGCGGATGACCAGTGGGCTGCTCATGGGAAAGCTCCAGGCAAGGTGGAAATGCCCAAAGCATAGCGGTTTGCCCGCCCCGGCTGAACCGTCTCGTTTGTCGGCCGGTCTATTGGGTTCGTAGCCGAAGAAGGACCTGCCCCATGATCGCCAGAGCGCTTGCCTGCGTGCTGTTATCCGCCTCGCTGTGCCAGGCGGCGCAGGCGCGCGACTACCGCTACAGTGATGCCCACCTGCACTACGTCGACTTCTTTCAGGAAAGCGAAGGCATGCCCGCGCTGATCCAGGCCATGGACGCCGCCGGTATCGAGCAGTCGATGATTTCCGGCGTGCCGGTGGCCAAGAAGTGGCATGAAGACGAGCCCAAGCGCCCCCGCTATTACGCCGGCGATGACGCCGATGCCTACTGGTACAGCGCCACCGATACCTATGTGGCTGCGGCGCTGCAGCAGTTGCCGGAGGCGCAGCGTAAACGCTTTCATCCATTCCTGACCGGCTTCAACCCGGTCGACAAGAATGCCGTCAGCCATATCGAGCGCATGCTCGATCTGTACCCGGGCCTGTGGCAGGGCATTGGCGAGGTGTTCACCCGCCACGATGACCTGACCGCGCTGACCACGGGCGAAACGCCGCGCGCCAACAACGAAGCCATGACGCGTATCTACCACCTGGCGGCCGAGCGCGACTTGCCGGTGTTGCTGCATTCCAACATTACCTCCAAGCGCGAGCGCAACCCGCTGTACCTTGCCGAGATCGAAGAGCCGCTGCGCAATCACCCGCACACGCGGTTCATCTGGGCGCATGCCGGCAGCAGCATGGAGATTCACCGGCACCAGACACAGATGGACTTTCTGCTGCCGGTGCTGACGCGGTTGCTGGAAGATTATCCGAATCTTTATATCGATTTGTCGTGGAGCGTACTGGAGCCCTATCTGCTGGATGACCGGGGCGTGCCGCGCAAGGAGTGGCTGGCATTGGTCGAGAACTTCCCGGAGCGGTTCATGCTGGGTTCGGATGTGGTAGGGCGGTTTGGAAGCCTTGGGGAGCAGATGCACGGGTTCAGGCCGTTTCTGGATGCATTGCCGGAACAAGTTGCCAACAAGGTGGCCAGGGATAACTTTCTGGATGTGTTGCCCAAGCAATAGCATTTCGCTTGTGCTGGCCCTTTCGCGGGTAAACCCGCTCCCACAGGGATCGCGCTGTTCTTGAAACCGGTGCTGTACCTGTGGGAGCGGGTTTACCCGCGAAAGGGCCGGTACAGGCGAAACAAATGAAAACGCCCCGAACCAGTCGGGGCGTTTTCGTTTACCGCTGCAGCGTCTTACTTGCCTTCCCAGCGCTTGAGCACCAGGGTGGCGTTGGTGCCGCCGAAGCCGAAGCTGTTGCTCATGACCGTATCGATCTTGGCGTTTTCTTCGGTCTTGCGCAGGATCGGCAGGTCGGCGACCTCCGGGTCCAGCTCGTCGATGTTGGCGGAGCCGGCGATGAAGTTGTTTTCCATCATCAGCAGGCAGTAGATTGCCTCGTGCACGCCCGCAGCACCCAGCGAGTGACCCGACAGGCTCTTGGTCGAGCTGATCTTCGGTGCATTGGCGCCGAACACTTCGCGAACACCCTTGATCTCGGCAACGTCACCGACCGGGGTGGAAGTACCGTGGGTGTTCAGGTAGTCGATCGGTGTGTCGACGGTCGACAGCGCCTGCTGCATGCAGCGGATGGCGCCTTCGCCGCTCGGGGCAACCATGTCGTAGCCGTCGGAAGTGGCGCCGTAGCCGACGATTTCCGCGTAGATCTTGGCGCCACGGGCCAGGGCGTGTTCCAGTTCCTCGACCACTACCATGCCGCCACCGCCGGCGATGACGAAGCCATCACGGTCGGCGTCGTAGGCGCGCGAGGCCAGTTCCGGGGTTTCGTTGCGCTTGGTCGACAGGGCGCCCATGGCATCGAACAGGAACGACTGGCTCCAGTGCTCTTCTTCACCGCCACCGGCGAAGACGATGTCCTGCTTGCCCCACTGGATCTGCTCCAGGGCGGTGCCGATGCAGTGCGCCGAAGTGGCACAGGCCGACGAGATCGAGTAGTTGATGCCCTTGATCTTGAACGGGGTGGCCAGGCACGCCGAAACGGTGCTGCCCATGGTGCGGGTAACGCGGTACGGGCCGACGCGCTTGACGCCTTTTTCGCGCAGGGTGTCCAGCGCTTCCATCTGGTTCAGGGTCGAGGCGCCGCCGGAGCCAGCCACCAGGCCGGTACGCGGGTTGGAAACCTGCTCTTCGGTCAGGCCAGCGTCCTTGATCGCATCCTGCATCGCCAGGTAGGCGTAGGCAGCAGCGTGGCCGACGAAGCGGTAGACCTTGCGGTCGATCAGTTCTTCGAGGTTGAGGTCGATGGACCCGGAAACCTGGCTACGCAGCCCCATTTCCTTGTATTCCGGGTTGTAACGGATACCCGGACGGCTGTTGCGCAGGTTTTCGGTGACGGTAGCTTTGTCATTGCCCAGGCACGATACGATGCCCAGACCAGTGATAACGACGCGGCGCATGCGAATAACCCTTAGAAATTGTCAGTGGAGGTGAACACGCCGACCCGCAGGGCTTCGGCAGTGTAGATCTCGCGGCCGTCGACGCTGACCGAGCCATCGGCGATGGCCATGTTCAGCTTGCCCTTCAGGACGCGCTTGATGTGAATGTTGTAAGTGACTTTCTTGGCTTGCGGCAGTACCTGGCCGAAGAACTTCACCTCGCCCGAACCCAGGGCGCGACCGCGGCCTGGCAGGCCCTGCCAGCCGAGGAAGAAACCTACCAGCTGCCACATGGCGTCGAGGCCCAGGCAGCCTGGCATTACCGGGTCGCCTTCGAAGTGGCAGGCGAAGAACCACAGGTCCGGATTGATATCCAGCTCGGCGACCAATTCACCTTTGCCGTACTTGCCGCCTTCTTCGCTGATATGGGTGATGCGATCGACCATCAGCATGTTCGGCGCGGGCAGTTGCGCATTACCTGGGCCGAACAGCTCACCGCGACTGCAGCGCAGCAGGTCTTCCCGAGTAAAGGCGTGTTGTTTGGTCATGCGAGCTCCTCAATAACCCCCTGCGGCAGGGGATGAATCTTCCCGGCCGGCCCGATACGCATCGCGTCCGGGGCGGCAGCCTACAGGTAGACTATTGCGTTGTGGTGAAAGTCACAGTGCACCCGGTCAAAGAAGTACAGGTGTGCACTGAAAGGTCTATTTTCAGGTCCGATGAAGGTCCTGTCCAGTGTTTAAGACTGCCGCACTTTAGCATTTATCGCCAGTCGCGGTTGTCTGACCGGGTAGCCAGCGCTGCAGCACGCGTTGCAGTTCGGTGCGGCGCAAGGGTTTGCTCAGGTAATCGTCCATGCCGGCCGCCATGCAACGCTCGCGGTCGCCCTGCAAGGCGTTGGCAGTCAGGGCGATGATCGGTAGCCTGGCGCCGTTGGGCAGCTGGCGGATGCGCCGGGTGGCTTCATAGCCGTCCAGGTGCGGCAGGCGGCAGTCCATCAGCACCGCGGCAAAACGCTGCCGGCTGACCCGTTCGACCGCCTCCAGGCCGTCCTCGGCCGTGCATACTGCCAGCCCCAGGCTACGCAGCATGGCTTCGATGACGCTTTGATTGACCGGATTGTCCTCTACCAGCAGCACCTGATCATTGTCGGCCACCGCCGGTGGCGCAACGCGTGGCGGCGTCAGCGAGACCGGGGCAGGGCTGGCAAGGGCGAGAGGCATCTCCAGGGTAAAGGTCGAGCCCAGGCCTTCACGGCTTTCGCCGCGCAGCTTGCCGCCCATGCGTTCGGCCAGGGTGCGGGCAATCGACAGGCCCAGCCCGGTGCCGCCATAGCGGCGGGAAATCGAGCTGTCGGCCTGCTGGAAGGCGACGAACATCATTTCCAGGCGCTCGCTATCGATGCCGATACCGGTATCGCGCACGCTGCAGGTCAGCCAGATCAGCTGGCGGTCGAGCACCTGCCAGCGCGCCTCGACCTGCACCTGGCCGCGTTCGGTGAATTTCAGCGCGTTGCCGACCAGGTTCAGCAGGATCTGGCGGATGCGCGTGGGGTCGCCGTTCACCTGCAACTGCTCGATGCCCGCCGGCAGTTGCAGGTGCAGGGCAAGGCCGCGCTGCTGGGCGCTGTGCTGGAACGACTGGACGCTGCTGGTGATCAGCTCGCCCAGGTTGAAGTCGATGTGTTCCAGTTGCAGCGCGGCGCGTTCGATGCGCGAGAAGTCGAGGATGTCGTTGATGACCTTGAGCAGGTGCCCGGTGGACTCGCTGGCTACTGCGGTGTACTCGGCCTGTTCGCTGTTCAGCTGCGTGGTTTCCAGCAACTGCAGCATGCCCAGCACGCCATTCATCGGCGTGCGCAGTTCGTGGCTCATCATCGCCAGGAAGTCCGATTTGGCGCGGTTGGCCTGTTCGGCCTCCTCGCGGGCCTGGATCAGCTCGGCAATGGCCTGCTTCTGTTCGTTGCTGGCCTGCTCCAGGGCGTGGGCCAGGTTATTGATGTGGCGCGCCAGGTGGCCCAGTTCGCTGTCATCGACCACCGGCAACAGGGTGTGGTACTCGCCCTGCTGGATGGCCTTGACCGCATGGCCCATGTCGCTGATCGGCTTGGCCAGGCTCAGGGCCAGGCGGCGTGCCAGCAGGAAGGTAAACAGCAGGGCGAACAGCGCGAGGATACCGGCCTTGATCACGATTTCCTGCTGGCGCTGGCTGAAGGCGTCATCGGACATGCCGACGATCACCCGGCCCAGGTAATCGTCGCCGATGGCCGGGGTGGTGGCCTTGCCCTGTTGCAGGAAGTCGCTGTCCAGGCGGATCTGCTGCAGGCGGATGGGCGCCTGGAACACTTCGACGCGTTGCGCGCGGTTGGCGCTTTCGTCGGACTGCTCCACGTACACCAGGATGTGGTTGCGGCTGTCCTGCACCTCGAGGAAGCGCACGTGGGGGATGCTGAGCGTGGCGCGCATCAGGCCCTCGAGCACTTCGTTGTTGCCCGAGATCACCCCGTATTCCGAGGCAGGCGCCAGCTGGTTGGCGATCAGTTGACCGGTGTGGTTCAGTTCCTGGCGCAGGTCCTGGATACGCACGAAAGTGAAAAAGCTGATCAGCAGCAAGGTCAGCAGCAGGGCAGGGCCGAGGCTGATTATCTGGGTGCGGGTGTGGATGTCCCAGCTCAGGCGCTTGCTCATGGGGAGGGTTCTCCTTCGGCCAGGGCCTTGGCGGCGGCGTTCGGATCGATCGGTTCAAGGCCCAGGGCGCGCGCCACCTGCTGGTTGCCGCTGACGCCGAAGCGTACCGGGTACAGGCTGCGGGGCCAGCGCGCCGGTGGCTGGTCGAGCAACTGGTCGAGCACCGCCAGCCAATCGTCCTGGTCACTGAAGGTACTGGCCAGGGCGCCGGCGCGGACGAACCCGGCGTTCGGGCCGATCAGCGCCATCTGCCGGCCATAGCTGCTCAACAGCAGGTTCTTCGCAGTCTTGGAGTTGAACAGGTCGCCGTCGTCCAGGCCCAGCAGCACGTCACTGTTGGCCAACAAATGTTGCAGAGGGCGGCTGTCGCGCGGGTCGGGCCAGTCCTGGGCAATGATCTCCAGGCCCAGCGCGCGGGCGGCATGACGCAGCTCTTCGAGCAGGAAGCTGCTGTGCTCACCGTACAACACCCCAATGCGCTGGGCCTGCGGCAGCAGGTAGCGCGCCAGGCGCAGCTGCCGGGCCAGGGGCGGGTCGCTCCACAGCAGCGTGAGGAACGCGGGCCGCGACTTTCCCAGGCGCTGTTCAGCCTGTACCCGGCTGACCCTCATGGCCAGAGCCGGTGGGCCGGCGGTTTCCCCAAGGCGCCATTCCAGTGCGGCGTTGTCCAGCAAAATCAGGCGCTGGTCGGCCTTGAGCTTGCTCGGGCGTGGCAGGTCGGCGGTGGTCTGGAAGTGCACATGATCGTGCGGCCGACGGCTTTCCAGCGCAGCGACGAAACCGCGAATACCGGGCTGGTCTTCCGCGCCTACCAACACGATTTCGCTGGCGGACAGCGGCCCCATCGGCCACAGGCACAACAGCAACAGGCGCAGCAGCAGGGCCATCAGAACTCCAGCTCCGCGCTCACGCTCAGCCGGTGACGGCTGTCGTAGCGGTTCTGGATTGCCGTGGTCGGCTCATCGTCCAGGCGCTGTTGCCACAGCGCGGCCAGCTCCAGGTTGCTGCCATGCACCCGGAAACGCTTGGCCAGGCGCAGGTCCAGGCGCTCGTAGCGGTACTGGTTGAGTGCATCGTCACCGTAATAGAACAGTGCGCTGGACCAGCCATCACCCCACTCGCGCATCCACCCGGCCGAGCCACTGTTGCGGGCGCTGAGCCGGCGGTCGGCGGGGTTGCTGGCCCAGGCATCCACGTAGGCGTAGGTCAGACGCAGGCGGTCGCGCAGGGTCGGGCGCCAGTCCAGTTGCGCCTCGCTGCCGCTGAAACGGGCCTTGTTGGCATTGCTGGCGATGTACTGGTTGTTCTTCAGGGGCTCGCTGATCATTCCGGTGATCTCGTCGTAGAACAGCTTCACATCCATGTTCAGGTCGATGTCGCTGAAGTAGCCGTTGTAGCCCAGCTCGCGAGAGCGCATGCGTTCCTGGTCGAGGTCGCCGGGGCCGCGGGTCTTGACGAAGTATTCGCCGTTCTGCAGGCCGAAAGCGTTGGGGGTCAGGTTCTTGACCGTGTAGCTCCAGTTGACGTTGTTCTCGAACATGTCTGGCGAGCGCACTGCCTCGGAGTACACCGCACGCAGGCCATGGCGCGGGGTGATCAGGTAGTTGACCGCCACGCGCGGGGTCAGCGAGCTGCCGGACAGGCGCGAGTCCTCGAACATGGCACCGCCCTGCAGGATCCAGTGCTCGTCGGCGCGCCACTCCAGCTGGCCGAACAGGCGCCAGGTCTGGTCGTCGATGCTGCCGTTGAAGTAGGTCTGCGAGTCGGCACGATCATAGCGGTAGTTCATGCCGCTGAGCAGGCGCAGGCTGTCGGTCAGGCTCAGGGTGTCCTGGATTTCCAGGTCGTAGCGGGTTTCGCGGGTGCTCTGGTCGACGTCACCGCAAACCTGGTTCTTGCCACCGTTCTCCCACTGTTGCTGAACCTTCTGCAGCAGCCCCTTCAGAACCGGATCGTCGGTCGAAAGCGGCGCGCCGGTAGCAATGCCTCGCGCCACTTTTTCGGCGAAGTCAGGGTTGATTTGCCAGAGCTGGGTCAATTCCGGGCTGAACGACTGCAAGGCGTCACAGGCGCGCCACACCTGCTGGCGGTCGAAATGCTGGGCCGAGCCCTGGATATACAGGCTGTGCTCGGAACTGAAATCCTTGGTCCAGCGCAACGAGCCGGCGTAATCCTTGGCGTTGACATCAGCGTTGTTGCCGGCTTCGTACCTGGCGAACACCGGCTGATAGGTATAAGGCCGCTGGTTGCTGCCTTCCTTCGCCGCCAGTTGCCATTCCAGGGTCTGGTCGTGTGCCAGGCTGTGGCTGGCGTTGATATTGAAGCGGGTCAACCGGCGGCTGTCGCGATAGTCCTGGCCGAACTGGTTCTCGTCGAAGCCATCGTCCTGCTGGCCGGACAGCGACAGGCGCATGTCGCCACCATCCCAGCCGAAACCGTGGCTGGCATAGAAGTCGTTGATGCCGTCCTGGCCGCGGGTCATCTTCAGCCGCGTGCCATGGCTGTCGGCAGGGTTGCGGGTAAGGATGTTGACCACGGCCATCAGCGCGTTGGCGCCGTAGCTGACCGTGTTGGGGCCGCGGAACACCTCGATGCGCTCGATATCCTCCAAGGCTACGGGGATGTCGCTCCAGTCCACCGTGGCCAGGCCGGCGCGGTACACCGAACGGCCATCGATCAGCACCTGCATGCGCCGGGCATCGTTGACGTTGCTGCCATGGTAGTTGACCGTGGGTTGGTTGCCGGCGTTGTAACCCACCATCATGCCCGGCACCAGGCGCAGCAGCTCGGGGATGTCCCGCGCACCGCTGGCGCGGATCAGTTCGCTGTCGAGCACGGTCATGCTGCCCGGAACTGCGGCGGGGGATTGTTTCAGGCGCGTGGCGGTCAGAACCTGCGGCAGGTCCGTGTTGTCGATGAACAGGTCATCGGCCACGGCCGGGCCACCGAGCAGGGCAGTCAGTATGAGCAGGCGCGGGTACGGGGGCGTGCCAGGGAACACAAAGCGGCCTTGTATCAGGATTGAAACAGGCATGGTAACTGACCGTGGCTTATTTGCCAGTGATCTGCATTGCCCGTGACGGCCCTTTCGCGGGTAAACCCGCTCCCACAGGGACCGCACCGCTGCTGAAGGCTGCGTGGTACCTGTGGGAGCGGTTTACCCGCGAAGAGGCCAGTACTGACACTGGTCCTGTAGCAGGCGAGTCGTATAATGGCCCGGTCGCCACTTAACTTTTGGCTTTAACGGATTGGATATGACTGAACAGCAACCTGTTGCAGTTCTGGGAGGCGGCAGCTTCGGCACCGCCGTGGCGAACCTGCTGGCAGAAAACGGTGTGCCGGTGCGCCAATGGATGCGCGACCCGGAGCAGGCCGAGGCGATGCGCGTCAATCGCGAGAATCCGCGCTACCTCAAAGGCATCCGCCTGCACGATGGCGTCGAGCCGGTCAGCGACCTGCTGGCCACCTTGCAGGCCAGCGAGCTGATTTTCGTCGCCCTGCCATCGAGCGCCTTGCGCAGCGTGCTGGCCCCGCATGCCGAGCTGCTGCGCGGCAAGGGCCTGGTCAGCCTGACCAAGGGCATCGAAGCGCAAAGCTTCAAGCTGATGAGCCAGATCCTTGAGGAAATCGCCCCCGAGGCGCGCATCGGCGTGTTGTCCGGCCCCAACCTGGCCCGTGAAATCGCCGAGCATGCGCTGACCGCCACGGTGGTCGCCAGCGAAGACGAAAAGCTGTGCCAGCAGGTGCAGGCGGTGCTGCATGGGCGTACCTTCCGCGTCTACGCCAGTGCCGACCGCTTTGGTGTCGAGCTGGGCGGGGCGCTGAAGAACGTCTACGCCATCATCGCCGGCATGGCGGTGGCCCTGGGCATGGGCGAGAACACCAAGAGCATGCTGATCACTCGCGCCCTGGCCGAGATGACCCGCTTCGCCGTCAGCCAGGGCGCCAACCCCATGACTTTCCTCGGCCTGGCCGGTGTCGGTGACTTGATCGTGACCTGCTCCTCGCCCAAGAGCCGCAACTACCAGGTCGGCCACGCGCTGGGCCAGGGCCTGAGCCTGGAGCAGGCGGTCAATCGCCTGGGCGAAGTGGCCGAAGGCGTCAACACCCTCAAGGTGCTCAAGGCCAAGGCGCAGGAGGTGCAGGTGTACATGCCGCTGGTGGCAGGCCTGCATGCCATCCTGTTCGAAGGCCGCACGCTGAACCAGGTGATCGAGCACCTGATGCGTGCCGAGCCGAAGACCGATGTCGATTTCATTTCCATCAGCGGTTTCAACTGAGCCTTCAGCGGCTCTGACAACAGCAAGGAGCAACACATGAACGATACGCCCGAACGCGCCCAGCGCGAGTCGATCATCCTGCGGGTCCTGTGGATGCTGGTGTTCCTGGTGGTCTGGCAACTGGCCGAGCTGCTGCTCGGTGGCCTGGTGCTGGTACAGCTGATCTACCGCCTGGTGTACGGCGCCCCCAGCGCCAGCCTCATGAACTTCGGCGACAGCCTGAGCCAGTACCTGGCGCAGATCGGCCGCTTCGGCAGCTTCCACAGCGACCAGAAGCCCTGGCCGTTCGCCGACTGGCCGGCACCGCGTGCCCCGGAAGGCGAGGCGCCGCACGCCGTGGCCCCGGCCCCGCACCCGGTGCGTGACGAGGAGCCCAAGCTGTGAAGCTGTGGGTGCTGCGCCACGGCGAAGCGGAGCCGCGGGCCAACAGCGATGCCGAGCGCCGGCTGACCGCCCACGGTCGCGAGCAGGTGCTGCACAGCGCCGCCCGCCTGCTGGGCCAGCCGCTGCAGGCGATCATCGCCAGCCCTTACGTACGCGCCCAGCAAACGGCCGCCCTGGTGCATGACACCCTGGGTTTCGCCGAGCCGGTGTGCACGGTGCCCTGGCTGACGCCCGACAGTGATGTGCAGCAGGTGATCGGCGAAATCGAGCGCCTGGGCCTGGAGCATGTGCTGCTGGTCAGCCACCAGCCGTTGGTGGGTAACCTGGTCGGGGCATTGGAGCATGGTCACCAGCAGCAACCGGCGGGCATGAGCACTGCCAGCCTGGCGGAGCTGCAAGGGGATTGGCCACTGGCTGGGCTGATGACCCTTCGGGCGATCAACTCCCCGGCTTGAGCCCCGCGGTCAGCTGTAGGAGCGGCCTTGTGTCGCGATGGACTGCGAAGCAGCCCCGGCAATTTGTGCATCTGCGCTGAAACCCTGGGGCTGCTTCGCAGCCCATCGCGACACAAGGCCGCTCCTACAGGAGTCCGCGCAGGTCAGGAGATTGATGCAATACATTTGCGCCCACCAGCCTGACCTGATAGCCCTCGGCGATGACCTTTACGGACATTGCCGAACCGCCCCGCGATGCCGACAATGGGCCATCATTCCCCCATCCGGACCCGGCGCCATGTCGCAGCAGATTTTCTTCGCCCATGCCAACGGTTTCCCCTCGGCCACCTACGGCAAGCTGTTTGCTGCCCTGGCGCCGGACTACCAGGTGCAGCACCTGGCCCAGCACGGGCACGATCCGCGATTTCCGGTGGACGACAACTGGCAGAGCCTGGTCGACGAACTGCTGCACCACCTGGCCCGGCAGGGCCAGCCGGTATGGGGTGTCGGCCATTCGTTGGGCGGGGTGTTGCACCTGCACGCCGCCTTGCGCTGCCCCGAGTATTACCGTGGCGTGGTGATGCTCGACTCGCCGGTGCTTACCCGCGCCGACCAATGGCTGCTGCGCACCGCCAAGCGCTTGGGCTTCATCGACCGCATCACCCCGGCTGGTCGCACCCTGGGGCGCCGCGAAACCTTCAATGACCGCGACAGTGCCCGGGACTATTTCGCCGGCAAGTCACTGTTCCGCCATTTCGACCCCGACTGCCTCGATGCCTATGTAGAGCACGGCCTGCAGGCGATGGAGCAGGGGCTGCAGTTGCGCTTCGATCCGGCCACGGAAATCAGCATCTACCGCAGCATTCCGCATACCAGCCCTGCGCCCGCGCGGCAGTTGCAGGTGCCACTGGCCATGGTCCGCGGCGAGCGCAGCAATGTCATTCGCCGCCACCACACATTGGCCGTGCGCGGCATGCCCAAGGGTGAATACCACAGCGTGCCAGGCGGACACATGTTTCCGCTGGAGCGGCCAACCGATACCGCCAGCCTGATCAAGGGCCTGTTCGACCGCTGGAGCCAGGCATGAGTGCACAGGTCGAGGAGATCCGCCTGAGCCTGGGCCATATCGAACTGGCGGCGCACCTGTTTGGCCCCGAGCACGGTTTGCCGGTGATCGCCCTGCATGGCTGGCTGGACAACGCCAACAGCTTCGCCCGCCTGGCGCCGCAGCTGAAAGGCCTGCGCATCGTCGCCCTGGACCTGGCCGGGCATGGTTACTCCGAGCACCGGCCGCTCGGCGCCGGCTACGCCCTGGCCGACTACGCCCATGATGTGTTGCGGGTGGCCGAACAGCTGGGTTGGCAACGTTTCGCCCTGCTGGGCCATTCGCTGGGGGCAATCATTTCGGTACAACTGGCTGGCGCGTTGCCGGAGCGGGTCAGCCATCTGGCCCTGATTGACGGGGTCATCCCGCCGACTGGCGCCGAGCAGGATGCCGGTGAGCGGCTGGGCATGGCGCTGCAGGCCCAGTTGCGCCTGGATGGCAAGCGCAAGTCGGTGTACACGACCCTGGAGCAGGGCGTGCAGGCACGCATGAAAGGCATGGTCGCGGTCAGCCGCGAGGCGGCCGAGCTGTTGGCCCAGCGTGGCCTGATGCCGGTGCCCGGTGGCTACAGCTGGCGCAGCGACAGCCGCCTGACCCTGCCTTCGCCAGTGCGCCTGAGCGAGGCCCAGGCCATGGCCTATGTGCACAGGGTGAGTTGCCCCGCGCGCCTGGTGGTCGCCGCGGACGGAATGCTGGTGCGCCACACCGGGTTGCTGGAGCAGCTACCCTTTGAGCAGGTGACGCTGCCCGGTGGCCATCACCTGCACCTGAACGATGAGCAGGGCGCGGCCCTTGTCGCAGACTGTTTCAATCGCTTCTTTGGCTTTGCTTGACTTGCACCGGACAAGTGTCGAGGCTTGGCGGGTTGAACAGGGAGACAACCATGCAACTGCCAGACATCCTGGAGCTTTATCTCGGCGCTGAGCGCCGCCTGGGTCGCCAATGAGCGCGCCTGTTGCCATCCGTATTGCCTTCGCTGCCTGCCTGGTGTTCTCCAGCCCCGTGTCGTGGGCCGGCAGCCTGCCGGTGCCGGTGGACGCCAAGGTGGTCGACCAGCGCCCGGCCGTGGAGCAGGAACGTGTCTACCCCATGGGCCCGCTGCGCAAGATCAGCGGCCGCCTGCGGGTCGAGGACAAGGTCGAAAGCCGTGGCCAGGTCAGCTCGGTAACCTATGAACTGCCGGTCGAGCGTACCGCCCGCGAAGCCTTCACCAGCGCTCGTGAAGCACTGCAGCGCGACGGTGGCTACCCGCTGTTCTGGTGCCAGGGCCGCGATTGCGGCGAGGCCAGCCTGTGGGCCAATGATGTGTTCGGCAATGCCCGCCTCAACGGCGGCGACGAGCAGCAGGCGTTCATCCTGCTGCGCCGCTCGGCGGAGCAGGCCGATACCCTGGTTGCGCTGTACAGCGTCACCCGCGGCAACCGCCGCGCCTACTTGCACGTGGAAGAGTTCGTCGCCGGCAGCCCCCTGGGCGAACTGTTGCCGACCGCCGCCACGGTGCTGCGCGAAATGCGCGACACCGGCAAGCTCGACTACCCTGACCTGGCCGCACCGCAAGACGCCTGGGCGAACCTGCTGGCCCGCAGCCTGAACCTCGACAGCACCCTGCGTGCCAGCCTCAGTGGCGCCCAGGCTGAAGCCTGGCGCGAGGCGCTGGTCAAGGCGGGGGTGCGCAGTGGCCGCCTCGAAGTCGGTAGCGCGCCTACCGACGGCCTGCACCTTGAACTGATCCGTTGAACGAGCACCACCATGGCTAACAACGACCGCTTGCTGGTCCAGATTCTGCTGCTGGCGTTGCTGGGTGCCGGCCTGTGGGTAATGGCACCTTTCATTTCCGCGCTATTGTGGGGGGCCATCCTGGCCTTTGCCAGCTGGCCGTTGATGCGCTTGCTGACGCGTGCGCTGGGCGGGCGCGAAACCTTGGCGGCAAGCCTGCTGACCACTGCCTGGATCCTGATCGTGGCGCTGCCGCTGGTGTGGCTGGGGTTCAACCTGGCCGATCACATTCGCGATGCGACGGCGTTCGTGCGTGACGTGCAGGTGGACGGCCTGCCCGATGCGCCGGCCTGGCTGGGTGGCATCCCGTTGGTTGGCGAGCGCCTGGTCAGCTGGTGGCAATCGCTGGACCAGCAGGGCGCGGCCTTGCTGGCCTCGGTCAAGCCGCACCTGGGGCAGGTGGGCAACTGGTTGCTGGCGCGCAGCGCGCAGATCGGCAGCGGTGTGCTGGAGCTGACCCTCAGCCTGGTGTTCGTGTTCTTCTTCTACCGCGATGGCCCGCGCTTGTCGGCGTTCGTCCTGCGCTTGCTGCACCGCTTGATGGGCGACCGCGCCGAGTATTACCTGGAGCTGGTGGCCGGTACGGTGCAGCGGGTGGTCAACGGGGTGATCGGTACGGCCGCCGCGCAGGGTGTACTGGCGTTGATCGGCTTCCTGATTGCCGGTGTGCCCGGTGCCATCGTGCTGGGCCTGGTGACCTTCATGCTCAGCCTGATCCCCATGGGCCCGCCGCTGGCCTGGATTCCGGCCACTGCCTGGCTGGTATGGAAGGGCGAATACGGCATGGCGGTGTTCCTGGGGGTTTGGGGCACCTTCGTCATCAGTGGTGTGGACAACGTGCTCAAGCCGTACCTGATCAGCCGTGGCGGCAACCTGCCGTTGGTGATCGTGCTTCTGGGCGTGTTCGGCGGCTTGATCGCCTTTGGTTTCATTGGCCTGTTCATCGGGCCGACCTTGCTGGCGGTCGGTTACAGCCTGCTGCTGGACTGGAGCCGCAACGCCGCCCCGCAGCCGCCTCAGCAGTAAACCTGTACCGGCCTCTTCGCGGGTGAACCCGCTCCCACAGGGACCGCACTGCTCTCACGGGCAGTGGAGGTCCTTGTGGGAGCGGGTTCACCCGCGAAGAGGCCAGTGCAGACAACCCAAACCGCTGATCTTTACACCTTCTTTATTACCATCCCCATCCTCCTATCTCGCCCCTTTACGCCTCTCCCTCGGACAATTTCCCCAAAGCGGCCCAAGCCGCACCACGGGGAGAACCACACATGAACATGCTCGACGGGCTGTCACTGCTGCTGGCAGTGGCATTGGCGTTTTATCTGCTGGTGGCGCTGCTGCGCGCCGATCGCAGCTAGGGAGCGGCCATGCACAGTTACGACTTCGCCTTGCTGCTGGCATTTTTCGCCATCGTGCTGCTACCGGCACCCTGGCTCGGGCGGTTCTACTTCAAGGTCATGGAAGGCCAGCGCACCTGGCTGTCGCCCATGCTGGGCCCGGTCGAGCAGGCCTGCTACCGGCTGGCGGGCGTGCGCGCCAGCCAGGAACAGAACTGGCAGCAGTACACCCTGGCCCTGCTGGCCTTCAACCTGGCCGGGTTCCTGCTGCTGTTCGCCGTGCTGCTGTTGCAGGGCTACCTGCCATTGAACCCGCAGCATCTGCCCGGCCAGGAATGGTCGCTGGCGTTCAACACCGCCGTCAGTTTCGTCACCAACACCAACTGGCAGGCCTACAGCGGTGAGGCGTCGGTCAGCTACCTGAGCCAGATGCTCGGCCTGACCGTGCAGAACTTCGTCAGCGCCGCCACCGGCCTGGCCGTGCTGGTCGCCCTGTGCCGTGGCATCGCCCGGCGCAGCGCCACGACGCTGGGCAACTTCTGGGTCGACATGACCCGCGCCACCCTCTACGGCTTGCTGCCGCTATGCCTGCTGCTGGCGTTGCTGCTGGTATGGCAGGGCGTACCGCAAACCTTGGCCGACTACGCCCACGCGGTCACCCTGCAAGGCACCGAGCAGACCATTCCGCTGGGCCCGGCCGCCAGCCAGATCGCCATCAAGCAGCTGGGTACCAACGGCGGAGGCTTCTTCGGCGTCAACTCGGCGCACCCGTTCGAAAACCCCACGGCCTGGAGCAACCTGTTCGAGGTGGCTTCGATCATTCTCATCCCGGTGGCGCTGGTGTTCACCTTTGGCCACTACGTGAAGGACCTGCGCCAGAGCCGCGCCATCCTTGCCTGCATGCTTGCCTTGTTTCTGATCGGCGGCAGCACGGCGTTGTGGTCCGAGTACCAGCCCAACCCGGCCCTCGAGAGCGCGCAGGTACAGCAAAGCGCGCCCATGGAGGGCAAGGAAAGCCGCTTCGGCACCACCGGTTCGGTGCTGTGGACAGTGACTACCACCTCTGCCTCCAACGGTTCGGTCAATGCCATGCATGACAGCCTCAACCCGCTGACCGGCATGGTGGCGATGGTCAACATGATGGTTGGTGAGGTGATCTTCGGCGGCGTCGGTGCAGGGCTTTACGGCATGTTGCTGTTCGTGCTGATCGCGGTGTTCCTGGCCGGGCTGATGATCGGCCGCACCCCGGAATACCTGGGCAAGAAGCTGCAGGCGCGCGAGGTGCAGTTGCTGGTGGCGACCCTGCTGGTGATGCCGGTCGGCGTGCTGGTGCTCGGGGCCATCGCCGCCAGCCTGCCAGGCCCGGCAGGTGCAGTAAGCAACCCGGGTGCGCATGGCTTCAGCCAACTGCTGTATGCCTACACCTCGGGCACGGCCAACAACGGCTCGGCCTTTGCCGGCTTCGGTGCCAATACGGTGTTCCACAACCTGATGATCGGCCTGGCCATGCTTGTCGGTCGCTTCGGCTACATCCTGCCGGTGCTGGCGCTGGCCGGCTGCCTGGCGGCGAAGAAAAGCGCACCCCAGGGGCAGAACAGCTTCCCCACCCATGGCCCGCTGTTCACCGGCCTGCTGCTGGTCACCATCCTGCTGGTCGGTGGCCTGACCTTCCTGCCGACCCTGGCCCTTGGGCCGATCGCCGAACACTTGAGCCTGGGTTTTTGAGGACCGACCATGAACATGCCCATTCCTGAAGTACAAGCCCGGCACAATGCCAAGGACCAGACCCGCTTCGCCGCGCTGTGGCGCCCGGCGCTGGTGCAGGCATTCGTCAAGCTCGACCCGCGCCAGCTAAAGCGCTCCCCGGTGATGCTGGTGGTCGCCCTGACTGCTGTGCTGACCACCGTCCTGTGTTTCGCCCCCGGCAGCGGCGTAAGCACCGGCGTAGCCGTGCAGATCGCCCTGTGGCTGTGGTTCACCGTGCTGTTCGCCAACTTCGCCGAGGCCCTGGCCGAAGGCCGTGGCAAGGCCCGCGCCGATAGCCTCAAGGCCGGTAGCCAGGGGCTTGTCGCTCAGCGTCGCAAGCGCGATGGCAGCTACGAGACCGTCGCGGCCAGCGCGCTGCGCAAAGACGATGTGGTGCGCGTGGTGGCCGGCGAAATGATCCCCGGTGACGGCGAGGTGCTTGAAGGTATCGCTGCGGTCAACGAGGCCGCCATTACCGGCGAGTCCGCGCCGGTGATCCGCGAGTCCGGCGGCGACCGCTCGGCAGTGACCGGCAATACCCGGCTGGTCTCCGACTGGTTGTTGATCCGCATCACCAGCAACCCGGGTGATTCGACCCTCGACCGCATGATTGCCCTGGTCGAAGGCGCCAAGCGGCAGAAGACTCCGAACGAAATCGCTCTCGACATTCTGTTGATCGGCCTGACCCTGATCTTCCTTGTCGTCGTGGTGACGCTACAGCCGTTCGCCCACTTCGTGGGTGGCAGCCTGCCGCTGATCTTTCTCGCCGCATTGCTGGTGACGCTGATCCCCACCACCATCGGTGGCCTGCTGTCAGCCATCGGTATCGCCGGCATGGACCGGCTGGTGCGGCTGAACGTCATCGCCCGCTCTGGCCGTGCGGTGGAAGCTGCCGGTGACGTGCATACGCTGATGCTCGACAAGACCGGCACCATTACCTTCGGCAACCGCCGCTGCAGTGCGCTGCACGCGGCACCGGGCATTACCGCTCGCGAGCTGGGGGAGGGCGCCTTGCTGGCCTCGCTGGCGGACGACACCGCCGAAGGCAAGTCGATCGTCGAGTATCTGCGTCAGCTGCACGACTTCGTCGAACCAGCCGCCGGGCAGTTCGAGGCCGTGGCTTTCAGCGCCGAGACGCGCCTGTCGGGCATCGACTTGCAGCAGCGCCGCTACCGCAAGGGCGCCGTCGATGCCGTGCTGGCGTTCGTCGGCATGCAACGCCTGGAAATGCCCCAGGCACTGGCCCGTGAAGTGGAGCGCATCGCCCAGAGCGGCGGTACACCCTTGCTGGTGTGCATCGACAAGCGCCTGCTCGGCGTGATCCACCTCAAGGACGTGGTCAAGCCCGGCATCCGCGAGCGCTTTGCCGAGCTGCGCAAGCTGGGCATCCGCACGGTGATGGTGACCGGCGACAACCCGCTGACTGCTGCCGCCATCGCTGCCGAGGCCGGCGTGGATGACGTGCTGGCCGAGGCCACGCCCGAGAAGAAACTGGCGCGGATCCGCCAGGAGCAGAACGACGGCCGTCTGGTGGCCATGTGCGGTGACGGTGCCAACGACGCCCCGGCGCTGGCCCAGGCTGACGTGGGCATGGCCATGAACGACGGCACCCAGGCTGCGCGCGAGGCGGCCAACATGGTCGACCTGGACAGCGACCCGACCAAGTTGCTGGATGTGGTGCAGGTCGGCAAGGAACTGCTGGTGACCCGCGGCGCGCTGACCACCTTTTCCATCGCCAACGATGTGGCCAAGTACTTCGCCATCCTGCCGGCGCTGTTCGCCGCCATCTACCCGCAGCTGGGCGTGCTCAACCTGATGCACCTGGCCAGCCCGCAGAGTGCGATTCTGTCGGCCATCGTGTTCAACGCGCTGATCATCATCGTGCTGATCCCGCTGGCGCTGCGTGGTGTGCGGGTGCAGGCGGCCAGTGCGGCGCACCTGCTGCGGCGCAACCTGCTGATCTACGGGCTGGGCGGCATTGTCGTGCCGTTTGCCGGTATCAAGCTGATCGATCTGCTGCTCAATGCCCTGCACCTGGTCTGAGGAGGCCATCATGAATGCTTATGTACGCCCGGCATTGAGCCTGGCCTTGTTGATGACCCTGGTGACTGGCGCACTGTATCCGCTGGCGGTGACCGGTATTGCCCAGGTGGCTTTCCCCAACCAGGCCAATGGCAGCCTGGTGCGCGATGACCAGGGACGGGTGCGCGGTTCGGCGCTGATCGCCCAGGATTTCCAGGGTGATGGCTGGTTCCACGCGCGACCGTCGGCGGGCGCCTACGCTACCGTGGCCAGCGGCGCCAGCAACCTGTCGCCGAGCAACCCGGCGCTGGCCGAGCGGGTCAAGGGTGATGCGGCTGCGTTGTACCGGGCGCAGCAGGGGCCAGTACCCCAGGCGTTGCTGACCACTTCGGGCAGCGGCCTCGACCCGCATTTGCCACCGGAGGCCGTGGCCTACCAGATCCCTCGGGTGGCGGCGGCGCGACAGTTGCCGGTGGAGCGCTTGCAAGGCTTGCTGGAAGAGGCCACCCTCCACCCATTGATCGGCCCGCCGGTGGTCAATGTGCTGGCCTTGAACCAGGCCTTGGAAAACCTCAGCCATTGATAGATGACTTGAGGGGCTGGCAGGGACCCTGTGGGAGCGGGTTTACCCGCGAATGCGTCGGTGGCGCTATTACTGCATTCGCGGGTGAACCCGCTCCCACAGGTACGGTGTTTGTCCCTGGATTTGCTGCTTGCTGGAAATAGCAAAGGATGAAAGATGAGTGACTCCACCCGCGCAGACGCGCTGTTGGCTACCCTCCCGCGAAGCGGCCGGGGCCGGCTGAAGGTGTTCCTTGGCGCCGCCCCCGGCGTCGGCAAGACTTTCGCCATGCTCCAGGCCGCCCACGCCCAGCAACGCCAGGGCGTTCAGGTGCTGGCCGGAGTGGTCGAAACCCATGGCCGTGCCGAAACCGAGGTACTGCTCGCTGGCCTTCAGCAGCAGCCCCTGCTGCGCAGCCAATACCGCGGCGTCACCCTCGAGGAAATGGACCTCGACGGCCTGCTCAAGGCCGCGCCGGCCCTGGTGCTGGTCGACGAACTGGCCCACACCAATGCCCCTGGCAGCCGCCACGCCAAACGTTGGCAAGACGTACAGGAACTGCTGGCTGCCGGCATCGACGTGTACACCACGGTCAACGTCCAGCACCTGGAAAGCCTCAACGACAAGGTCCGCGACATTACCGGCGTGCAAGTGCGCGAAACCCTGCCGGACTGGGTACTGCAGGAAGCCTTCGAGCTGGTGCTGATCGACCTGCCACCCCGTGAGCTGCTCGAACGCCTGCGCGAAGGCAAGGTGTACGTGCCCGAGCAGGCGCGGGCCGCCATCGATGCGTTCTTCTCGCAAACCAACCTTACCGCCCTGCGCGAGCTGGCCATGCAAACCGCTGCTGCCCAGGTGGATGCCGACCTGGCCCACGGCTATCGCCAGCGCGGCCAGGAAGCCCCAGCCCTGCGTGGGCGCTTGCTGGTAGGCGTGGATGGCGACGACCAGGCCGAACGCCTGGTGCGTCATGCCAGCCGCGTGGCGCAACGCCGTCACCTGCCCTGGAGCCTGGTACACGTGGACAACGGCCGCCTGCGCGACGAAACCGCACGGCTGCGCCTGCAAGCTGCCCAGCAACTGGCCGAACGCCTGGGCGGGGAGGTGGTACTGCTGCGTGCCGGCGAAGTGGTGCGCACGCTGATCCAGCATGCCGCCGAACGGCGGGCCAGCCTGGTGCTGGTCGGGCAGTCCCGTGACCGCCTGCGCCGGCGCTTGTTCGGTGCCGGTGTGGCCGCGCGGCTGTTGCGCGAAAGCCACGGCCTGGAAATCAACGTGCTGGACCGCGACGCGCAGCCGCAAGCGCCACGATCGGCGGTGCGGCGGGTGTGGGTCTGGCGCCATTACCTGCTGGCGCTGCTGGCCACGGTCATGGCCGCGGGCCTGGCCTGGGCGGTGTCGAGTGTGCTGGCCCTGCCCAATATCTCGCTGGTGTTCCTGGCCGCGGTGTTGCTGGTGGCGGTGCGCAGCAGCCTGGGGCCTGCGCTGGCCTGCGCGGTGCTGTCGTTCCTGGCCTACGACTTCCTGTTCATCCCGCCCAACCTGTCGTTCAGGATCCAACGCGAAGAAGACGTGCTGACCTTGGTGTTCTTCCTGTTGATGGCCGCGCTCACCGGCAACCTGGCCGCCCGCCAGCGTCGCCAGTTGCAGGCGCTGCGCGAGACCCAGGCGCAGACCAGCCAGCTGCTCGACCTGTCGCGCCGGTTGACCGTGGCCACCGACCGCCAAGCGGTGCTCAACGCCGCCGGCCAGCACCTGGACGGTTGGCAGGACATGCAGGTGTGCCTGCTGGAGCGCAATGTCGAAGGCCGGTTGCAGGTGGCCAGCGGCGAAGCCCATACCTTCAGCGATAATGAACGCGCCGCCGCAGAATGGGCCTGGCAGCACGGCCAGGCCGCCGGTCATGGCAGCGACACCTTGCCCAATGGCCGTTGGTGGTGGTGGCCGTTGGCGGTGGATGAGCAGCCCCTGGCACTGCTCGGTGTGCGCCCGCGTTCGGGCCAACCGCTTAGCGATCCGCGCCGACGCCTGCTCACCGCCCTTGGTCAGCCACTGGCCCAGGCCCTGGCGCGCGCCCGTCTGGCCGAACAGCTGGAGGCCGCACGCCTGCACGGCGAAACCGAGCAGCTGCGCAGCGCCTTGCTTGCGTCCGTTTCCCATGACTTGCGTACCCCACTGACCGCCATGCGCGGCAGCATCGACAGCTTGCTGGCGCTGGGCGAGGCGATCCCCACCGCCGACCGCCGAGAACTGCTGGAGGGCACCCGCAACGAGGCCGAACGCCTCGACCGCTACATCCAGAACCTGCTCGACATGACCCGCCTGGGCCACGGTGGCCTGAAGCTGGCCCGCGACTGGGTTGCCCCGGCCGACATCGTTGGCAGCGCGCTCAACCGCCTGCGCGCTGTGCTGGCGCCGCTGCGGGTGCACACCGACGTGCCGGCCGAGCTGCCGTTGCTGTTCGTCCACGCGGCATTGATCGAGCAGGCGCTGGTCAACGTGCTGGAAAATGCCGCGCGCTTCTCGCCAGCCAATGGCCGGCTGGAGCTGCAGGTGGCGGTGCAGGACGCCCGGCTGTGTTTCGCCGTCAGCGACCAGGGCCCTGGCATTCCCGTGGCCGACCGCGAGAAGATCTTCGACATGTTCTATACCGCCGCTCGTGGCGACCGAGGCGGGCAGGGCACCGGCCTGGGCCTGGCGATCTGCCAGGGCATGATCGGCGCCCATGGCGGGCAGATTTTGGTGGGTGAAGGCATCGATGGCCAGGGCACCAGCATCACTTTATGCTTGCCGCTGCCTCCTCAACCTGAAACCGAAAGCGAAACCCCATGAGTCAGTCCGCCACCCTTCTGGTCATCGACGATGAACCGCAGATCCGCAAGTTCCTGCGTATCAGCCTGGCCTCGCAAGGCTACAAGGTGCTCGAGGCCGCCACCGGCACGGAAGGGCTGGCCCAGGCGGCCTTGGGCAAGCCGGACCTGGTGGTGCTTGACCTGGGCCTTCCGGACATGGACGGCCAGCAGGTACTGCGTGACCTGCGCGAATGGAGCGCGGTGCCGGTGCTGGTGTTGTCGGTGCGCGCCAGTGAAGTGCAGAAGGTCGATGCGCTGGATGGCGGCGCCAATGACTATGTGACCAAACCGTTCGGCATTCAGGAGTTTCTGGCGCGGGTGCGCGCCTTGCTGCGTCAGGTGCCGCAGGCCGGTGGCTCGGAAGTGGCGGCCAGCTTTGGGCCGCTGATGGTGGACTTTGCCTTTCGCCGGGTGACCCTGGATGGCATGGAAGTGGCGCTGACCCGCAAGGAGTATGCGCTGCTGGCACAACTGGCCGGGCACCCGGGGCGGGTGATTACCCAGCAGCAACTGCTCAAGGATATCTGGGGGCCTACCCATGTAGATGACACCCATTACCTGCGGATTGTGGTTGGGCATTTGCGGCAGAAGCTGGGTGATGACCCTACGGCGCCGCGGTTCATCATCACCGAGCCAGGGGTGGGATACAGGTTGGTGGCGCCGACCATGTAACCCCCGTGGAGCGGGCGTGCCCGCGAAGAATCCAGCGCGATGCATGGCACCGGCTGCGCCGGTGTTCGCGGCTGAAGCCGCTCCCACAGAGTCCCCGCTAATTCAATGAGTTATGTGCAGTTCTATGAGAGCTGGCATGTTGGCGATGGGGCCAGAGCAAGTAGCGCAAGACGGTAAGCTCAGGGCGCGGTTCTCGACTCCAGATCCATTTCTGCTGGCCACACTACTCGGGGTGCCAGGCGCAGGGCGAACTCACACCAGAG
>Ga0247818_10000287_pt1 | contig 31505 bp, 17 predicted proteins | sample 13C_Glucose_Day1_FD_192424 | JGI IMG/M metagenome (GOLD analysis project Ga0247818, IMG submission 192424) | Soil microbial communities from agricultural site in Penn Yan, New York, United States - 13C_Glucose_Day1 | ecosystem: Environmental > Terrestrial > Soil > Agricultural land | place...
TCTTCCTGATCACCCTGGCCATCGCCATGGTCGTGCCCATGGCCACCCTGGTGATTTTCGAGCGCACCGGCGATCTGCCGTCGTTTCTCTGGGCGAGCATGATCACCTTCCTCGCCGGCCTCGCACTGGTGATCCCCGGCCGCCCCGAACACATTCACCTGCGCCCGCGCGACATGTACCTGCTGACCGTCAGCAGCTGGCTGGTGGTGTGCATTTTCGCCGCGCTGCCGTTTTTGCTGACCCAGCACATCAGCTACACCGACTCGTTCTTCGAAAGCATGTCCGGCATCACCGCCACCGGCTCAACCGTGCTCAGCGGGCTCGACACCATGTCCCCGGGGATCCTGATGTGGCGCTCGCTGCTGCACTGGCTCGGCGGCATCGGTTTCATCGGCATGGCAGTGGCGATTCTGCCGTTGCTGCGCATCGGTGGCATGCGCCTGTTCCAGACCGAATCGTCCGACCGCTCGGAAAAGGTCATGCCGCGCTCGCACATGGTGGCGCGCTTGATCGTGGCGGCGTACGTCGGCATCACCATCCTCGGCAGCCTGGCGTTCTGGTGGGCCGGAATGAGCCCGTTCGATGCGATCAACCACGCGATGTCGGCGATCTCCACCGGCGGCTTTTCGACCTCCGACCAGTCGCTGGCGAAGTGGACGCAACCGGCGGTGCACTGGGTCGCGGTGGTCATCATGATCCTCGGCAGCCTGCCGTTCACCCTGTATGTGGCGACCCTGCGCGGCAACCGTAAGGCGTTGATCAAGGATCAGCAGGTGCAGGGTCTGCTCGGCATGTTGCTGGTGACCTGGCTGGTGCTCGGCACCTGGTATTGGTGGACCACCAAGCTGCACTGGCTGGAGGCGCTGCGGCATGTGGCGCTGAACGTGACGTCGGTGGTCACCACCACCGGTTTTGCCCTCGGCGACTACAGCCTGTGGGGCAACTTCTCGCTGATGCTGTTTTTCTATCTGGGCTTTGTCGGCGGCTGCTCCGGCTCGACGGCAGGCGGGATCAAGATCTTCCGTTTTCAAGTCGCCTACATCCTGCTCAAGGCCAACCTTAACCAGTTGATCCACCCGCGCGCGGTGATCAAGCAGAAGTACAACGGTCACCGACTCGACGAAGAGATCGTGCGTTCGATTCTGACCTTTTCGTTCTTCTTCGCCATCACCATCTGCGTGATCGCCCTGCTGCTGTCGCTGCTCGGGGTCGACTGGATGACTGCGCTGACCGGCGCTGCCAGCACCGTGTCCGGCGTCGGCCCGGGGCTGGGCGAGACCATCGGCCCGGCGGGTAATTTCGCCACCCTGCCGGATGCCGCGAAGTGGATCCTGTCGTTCGGCATGCTGCTCGGCCGACTGGAGATCATTACGGTGTTTGTGCTGTGTATTCCGGCCTTTTGGCGTCATTGACCGGCGTCTGCAACAGCCGCGCCCGGTAATCGCCGGGCGTGGTGTCGAACCAGCGGCGGAACGCGCGGAAGAAGTTGCTTGGATCGGCAAACCCCAACAGATAGGCAATCTCCAGCAAGGTCATGCTCGGCTGAGCCAGATACTGCTCGGCCAGTTCGCGGCGAGTGTCGTCGAGCAACTGCTGAAAACTGGTGCCCTCCTCCTGCAATCGCCGCTGCAAGGTGCGCTGCGACAGATGCAGGGTCTGCGCCACCGTATCGCGCTTGGGTTCACCCTGAGGCAGTAAACGACACAACACCTGGCGCGCCTTGTGGGTCACGCGGCTTTCGGAAAAACGCGCCAGATATTCCCCGGCAAACCGGTCGTGCAGCAGCGCCATGGCTTCGTTGGCGGTGGGCAGCGGTGCTTCCATGTCGGCCCGTTCGAAAATCAACGCATCGTAAGGCGCGTTGAACATCAAGGGGGCATGGAAGGCTTGCCGGTAGGGCTGCAGGTCTGCGGGTTCGTCGCCCTGAAACAGCACTTTGACCGGATGCAGGGTGCGCCCGGTCAGCCAGCCGCACAGGCCCAGCGCACAGGCCAGCGAGGCTTCGGCGCTCTGCCGGGTCGGCGGCAGGTGATCGCCATGCACCGTGAGAATCAGCGCATAGCCTTCTTCGAGCAGACGAAAACTCAGGTCGGCGCTCTCGGCGATGATCCGCTGATAACGCACCAGGCGTTGAAAGCCTTCGGCCAGGGTGTTGCTCGACATCAAGGCATAGCCGGCGACATGGAACGAGGCCGGACGCACCACCTTGCCCATGTTCAGGCCGATCGCCGGGTTGCCGGACAGCTCGACTGCCCGTTGCCAGAGGCGGGTCATGGAATCTTGCGGGAAACGCGCATCCGGATCATTCAGGGCGGCGTAATCGAGCCCCAGCTGCTTGAACAGTACCCGGCAATCCAGGCCGTCCATCTCCAATGCTTTGACAATCCCCATCGTCCAGCTTGCAGAAGTCGTTCGTTCGCTCATGGCGTTATTCTTTTACATGATGGATCGCATGTTACGACCCGATTTGCGAAGGATACTAAAGTGGCGCCCATTGTCACTGGCTGATGCCAGTGTTCACTCTAGACTCAAATAGGCTGCCCGCCGAACAACTTGCCGTCAGAACAATAACCACAGAGATCGCAGTCGTGGAAAACATCAAGCAATTCAACACTTTCGCCGAGTTCTACCCGTATTACCTCAGCGAACACGCCAACAGTACCTGCCGACGATTGCATTTCGTCGGCACCACGCTGGTGATTTTCATCCTGGCCATGACCATCGCCAAGGGCGCATGGCTGCTGTTGCTGGCCCTGCCGCTGGCCGGTTACAGCTTTGCCTGGGTCGGTCATTTCTTCTTTGAAAAGAACCGTCCGGCGACTTTTCAACATCCGCTGTACAGCCTGCTCGGCGATTTCGTCATGTACCGCGACATGATTTTAGGCCGCGTGGCGTTCTGAAACCCGACACACCTGGAGGCTGGCCGATGAACGCCAATGCCCGCTTCACCCACATGCAGGACGGCACCGAGGAAGACTGGGCGATCATCGCCGCGGACTTCAGCGCCTACGCCCGGCAATTGCCGTCGCGGATCGTCGCGCACCTGAAGTTGCTCGAAGGCGATTTCGGCGGTTTCCCGGTGGATCGTCTGACCCACTCGCTGCAAACCGCGACCCGCGCGTATCGCGACGGGCGTGACGAGGAATACGTGGTCTGTGCGCTGCTGCATGATATCGGCGACACCCTCGGCTCCTACAACCACCCGGACATCGCGGCGGCGATTCTCAAGCCGTTCGTCAGCGCCGAGAACCTGTGGATGGTCGAAAAGCACGGGATCTTTCAGGGCTACTACTTCTTCCATCACCTGGGCATGGATCGGCACCTGCGCGAGCAGTTCGCCGCGCATCCGCAGTATCAGGCCACGGCGGAATTCTGCGCCAAATACGATGCGGCGGCGTTTGACCCGGCCTATGAAACCCTGCCGCTGAGTTTTTTCGAACCGATGATGGAACGGCTGTTTGCCCAGCCCAAGCACTCGATCTACAAGGCGGCGATGGAAGAACACAGCCCGGCCTGAGAACACCACAACTCAACATGTGGGAGCGAGCCTGCTCGCGAAGGTGTCGTGTCAGGCGACACTGCTTTGCCTGATGTAACGCTTTCGCGAGCAGGCTCGCTCCCACAGGGGATCTGTGTCGTTCAGGCGAGTTCAGCAACCTTGGCCGCCTTGAGCTGCGCCTCCCGCGCCTGCGCATCCGCCAGGCGATACAACTCGATCGTGCCATCCCAGTGCTCGATCAACGCCGTGCACGACTCCACCCAATCGCCGCAGTTGAGGTAATCCACCTCACCGACTTTACGAATCTCGGCATGGTGGATGTGCCCGCAGACCACGCCGTGCAGCTCGCGTTTGACGCATTCATGGGCGATGGCTTCTTCGAAGTCGCTGATGAAGCTCACCGCCGTCTTCACCTTGTGCTTGAGGTACGCCGACAACGACCAGTAGCCGTAGCCATAACGGGCGCGCCAGTGATTGAGCCAGCGATTGAGGGTCAGGGTGAATTCGTAGGCCGAGTCGCCGAGGAAGGCCAGCCAGCGGTGATAACGGGTGATCACGTCGAATTGATCGCCATGAATCACCAGCAGGTGCCGGCCATCCGCCGTGACATGCACCGCCTCGTCGACCAACTGGATGTTGCCGAGGATCAGCTTCGAATAACGGCGCAGAAACTCGTCGTGGTTGCCGGTGACGTAGATCACCTCCGTACCGCGCTTGCTCATGGTCAGCAGGCGGCGGATCACGTTGGTATGGGCTTGCGGCCAGTACATGCCACCGCGCAGCTTCCAGCCGTCGATGATGTCACCGACCAGGTAGATCTTGTCGGCGTGGTAGCCCTTGAGAAATTGCGACAAGTGCTCGGCCTGGCAATCCCGCGTGCCCAGATGCACGTCGGAAATCCACAGGGTACGCACCCGTTGTTTGCGGCTGGGTTTGGCGAGCTCGGCGCTGGTCATGGGCAACCCTCTGCGATGTTTTCGCCACTGTGCACGCGCCGGGTGAACCGACCATGACAGGCAGGCGTCAGTCGTGTGACAGCGCGCAAGCCCGTTGCCCCGGTGTAGACTGGCGCTCACTTCGGAGACCTCTGCCATGCGCCCGATCCTCACCCTGCGCCAATACACCCACGACCTGATCGTCCACAGCCACGACCACGCGCAACTGGTGTTCGGTCTGTCCGGTGCGCTGGATTTCGAAGTCGAGGGTCAGGGCAGCCAGGTACGCCAGCAGAGTTTCGTGGTCGTTCCCGGCGGCGCGCATCACGCCTGCGGCAGCCCCGATGGCAGTCGTTGTCTGGTGCTGGACGTGCCTGACGGGCAATGGCTGAGCGATTCGCTGGGCGAGCATGCCGACGCCAGTCAGCGCTTGCTCGACCAGCCTGCGCGATTGTCACTTGATGCCGGGCAAAGCCAATTGGTCAACTGGCTGGCGAACAGCCCGGTCAGTGATCCGCTGATCGCCCAGCAAGGCGCAGTGTTGCTGCTGGCCAGCCTGAATCACGCCAGACCTGCCGAACTCTCGGCGCGGCGCCTGCCCTACGCGGCTTTGGATGCGCACATCGAGCAACACGCCGCCTACCCGCTGCAAGTAGCCGATCTGGCGCAGATTGTCGGCTTGTCCAGCGCCCGGCTGCACGCGCGGTTCATGGCGGAATGCGGGCAGACGCCGATGGACTACATTCGCAGCCGTCGGCTGCACAAGGCGGTCTGCCTGCTGCGCGAGACCGCGCTGCCCATCGGCGAGATCGCCAGCCGGGTTGGCTACAGTTCGCAGAGCGCGTTCGCGGCGGCGGTGTTGCGCGAGTTTGGCGCTTCACCGGGGCAGTTGCGCCGCGATTCCTGCGACAAAAAACGCTAGTTCGCCGACAGACTTCCGAGCCGCAACAGGTTTCAATGTGCATTCACGTGTAGGAGCTGCCGCAGGCTCGGGCCGCGTTCGGACGATCTTTTGACTTTGGCTTTTCAAGATCAAAAGATCGTCCGAACGCGGCCCGAGCCTGCGGCAGCTCCTACATTGAATCTGTGTTCGGATTAAGGATTGCAATGACTCCGCGTACCGCCCTCGGCGCCCTGCATATCGGCGCTTTGATGTTCGGCCTGACCGGTGTGTTCGGCAAACTCGCTGCTGCCTCGCCGGCGGTGATCGTCTTCGGACGTGCGGCGTTTGCCGTGCTCGCCCTGGCCTTTTTCGCCCGCTTCGCCAGTCAGAACGGCTGGCAGAAACTGCAGGCGGTCGACTGGCGGCGCCTGGCGCTCAGCGGCGTGTTGCTGGCCGGACACTGGGTGAGTTTTTTCATCGCGGTAAAGGTCGCCGGCGTGGCGATTGCGACCCTGGGCTTTGCCAGTTTCCCGGCGTTCACGGTGATTCTTGAAGGGCTGATTTTCCGCGAACGCATCCGCGCCAATGAAATCGTGCTGGTGGTGCTGGTCAGCGTCGGTCTGGTGCTGGTCACCCCAGCGTTCGATCTGGCCAGCGGCGCCACCACCGGGTTGCTCTGGGCAGTGCTGTCGGGCTTGCTGTTCGCCCTGCTGTCGCTGACCAATCGCGCCAGCTCCGGACGCATCCCGGCGGTGCAGGCGGCGCTGTGCCAGAACGTGGTGGTGGCGCTGTGTCTGCTGCCGGTCGCGGCCCCGCAACTGAGCGAAGTGCGAGCGCTGGACTGGCTATGGATCGGCCTGCTCGGGGTATTCTGCACCGGCGTCGCCCACAGCCTGTTCGTCGCCAGCCTCGCGGTGATCAAGGCGCGCACCGCCGCCGTGGTGTTCGCCATGGAACCGGTCTACGGCATCACCATCGCCTGGCTGCTGTTCGATGAAAACCCGACCGTACGCATGCTGATCGGTGGCGCGCTGATCATCGTCGCCATCGTGGTCTCGGCGCGGATGTCAGGCAGCGCCGACAAGAAAACCGTCGCCGCCGAAGCCGCGTCTCACTGAGTGCGGTCGTTGTGGCCGAGGTCGCGCTCAGGATCGATCTGATCGCGCACCCGCTGCTTGAGCACCTTGGCCTCGGGAAAACCGCCGTCGGCCTTGCGCTCCCAGATCTGCACATCGTCGCAGCTGATATGAAACACGCCGCCGGTGCCCGGCACCAGCGAGACCTTGCCGAGGTCGTCGCCGAAGGTGCTGAGCAGCTCCTGCGCCAGCCACGCGGCGCGCAGCAGCCACTGGCATTGGGTGCAATAAGTGATGACGATTTCCGCTTTGGCGACGCTCATGTTTGCTGAAACTCCTGAGACAGAGGGCGCCGCTATAATAGCCGGCTTTATCGCTTGCCCCGAGACTCACCATGCGCCGTTTGCTGTTCTGCCTGCTGCTTGGCTTCCTGCCCCTCTTTGCTAATGTCATCGTGCATGCCGCCGAAGCCCCCCGCCCCAAAGTCGGCCTGGTGCTGTCCGGTGGTGCCGCCCGTGGCCTGGCGCACATCGGCGTGCTCAAGGCTCTTGAAGAACAGGGGATCAAGATCGACGCGATTGCCGGCACCAGCATGGGCGCGGTGGTCGGCGGCCTGTATGCCTCGGGCTACAAGATCGACGAACTGGAAAAACTCGCGCTGAACATCGACTGGCAGCAGGCGCTTTCCGACGCGCCGCCGCGGGAAGACGTGCCGTTTCGACGCAAGCAGGACGACCGCGACTTTCTGGTGAAACAGCAACTGAGTTTTCGCGATGACGGCAGCCTCGGCCTGCCGCTCGGGGTGATTCAGGGCCAGAACCTGGCGCTGATGCTGGAAAGCCTGTTGGCGCACACCAGTGACACCCGCGACTTCGACAAACTGCCGATCCCGTTCCGCGCCGTCGCCACCGACATCGCCAACGGCGAAAAAGTGGTGTTCCGCAAAGGCCACCTGCCGCAGGTGATCCGCGCCAGCATGTCGATCCCGGCGGTGTTCGCCCCGGTCGAACTGGACGGGCGGCTACTGGTGGACGGCGGCATGACCGACAACATCCCGCTCGACGTCGCGCGGGAGATGGGCGTGGATGTGGCGATCGTGGTCGACATCGGCACCCCGCTGCGCAACCGCAAGCAACTGGCCACCGTGGTTGATGTGCTGAACCAGTCGATCACCCTGATGACCCGGCGCAACTCCGAAGAGCAATTGGCCGCCCTCAAACCCACCGATGTGCTGATCCAGCCGGCGCTGGCGGCATTCGGCGTGACCGATTTCGGCAAGGCCCAGGAGATGATCGACGCCGGTTACCGCGCCACGCGGATTCTCGACGCCCGCCTCGCTCAGCTCAAACCTCAGCAATCCCAGGACGCCGAACTGAACGCAGCCCGCGCCCCGGGCCAGCGCACGCCAATCATCACCGCGATCAGGGTCGAGAACGATTCGAAAGTCGGCGATGAAGTGATCCGCTATTACATCCGCCAGCCCATTGGTGAGCCGCTGGACCTCGGTCGGCTGCACTCGGATATGGGCACCTTGTACGGCCTGGATTACTTCGAACAGGTGCAGTACCGCGTGGTGCACAAGGGCCAGGATCACACGCTGGTGATCAGCGCCCGGGGCAAACGCAGCGGCACCGATTACCTGCGGGTCGGCCTTAATCTTTCGGACGACATGCGCGGTGACAGCGCCTTCAACCTCGGCGCCAGTTACCGCATCAACGGCATCAACCGCCTCGGCGCGGAATGGCTGACCCGGGCGCAGATCGGCGACAAGCAGGAACTGTATACCGAGTTCTATCAGCCGCTGGATGTCGGCTCGCGCTACTTCGTCGCCCCGTATGCCGCGTTTGAAGCGCAGAACGTCGATGCCGTGCTCGACAACGACCCCATCGCCCAATACCGCGTCGAACGCTACGGTTTCGGCCTCAATTTTGGCCGACAGATCGGCAACAACGGCGAAATCCGCTTCGGGGTCGGCGAGGCCTGGGGCAAGGCAGACGTGCGAATCGGCGATCAGGATCTGCCGAGGGAAAACTTCACTGAAGGTTTCTACTCGCTGAAGTACTCGTTCGACTCGCTGGACAACGTCTACTTCCCCCACGAGGGCAAGGACGTCAGCCTGACCCTGATGCAATTCGAACCGGGGCTGGGCTCGGACACGCGCTACCGGCAGTGGGAATTCAAACTCGACAAAGCCATGAGCCATGGTCCGGATACGCTGATTCTCGGCGGGCGCTACGGCCGAACGCTGAACGACGCCAACGTGGTGACGTCGAGCTTCCTGCTCGGCGGAGCGCGACAGTTATCGGGCTTTCGCGAGGATTCGATCTCCGGACAAAACGTCAGTCTGATGCGCGCGGTGTACTACCGACGGTTGACGCCGCGTTCCTACCTGCCGCTGGACTTCCCGCTGTATGCCGGTGCTTCGCTGGAGCGTGGACGGGCGTGGAACAACGACAATGAATTCGACAGCGGCTACATCAATGCCGCCAGCGTGTTTATCGGCTTCGATACGCCGCTGGGGCCGCTGAACTTCACCTATGGTTTGAATGATGCGAATGAGCAGGCGGTTTATTTGAATCTGGGGCAGACGTTCTGAATATCGTCCTGATTTGATGTCGCCTGACAGACCGCCATCGCGAGCAGGCTCACTCCTACAATGGATCTGTAAATACAGTTCAATTGTAGGAGTGAGCCTGCACGCGATGGCGCCCAAACACATGAATATCAACCACCTTGGCTAGCGAATCCCCGCCAATAACGTCCGTGCCGTTTGCTTGAGGGGCTCGTCCCCGTCCTTGAGCAATTCATTGAGCAAGGCAATCGCGCTGTCGATATCCCCGTCATCAATGCAGGTCTGCGCCTGTTCCAGTTTCTCCGCGCCGTGCTCCGGCTCAGTGGCCGCAAGATCCAGCGGCTCCAGCGCCAGCGACTCGCCCGGGTCGCCAAACTCTTTGAGAAAATCTTCGTCCAGCGGCTGCGCGTCCGGTTCGGGGATCCACTCCAGCTCCGCCTGTTCGCTGGCCACTGTTTCGGGCAACTCGAAGTCCGGCGGCAGGATTTCCAGGCCGGAGTTCGATGCAGACCGTTCCAAGGGCTGCTCAGGTGTCGAACGACTGTCTTCAAGATCCCAACTGGATGCCATCGACAGCTCACCCAGATTCAATTCGAAATCATCCTCGGGCGCCGGTGGCAAAGGCGCCACCGCTGCGGCGGCGACCATCGGCACTGCCGGGGTTATCGGCGCAACGCTGTTCAATTTGGGATGCCGTTCACGGATCGCGGCCAGTTGCTGAGGATCCAGCCCTGCATCACGCAGGCGGTTTTCCTGTTGTTCATAAGCTGCGTTGTCCCCCTGCCGACCCAACACTTCGAGCAATTGCACACCCAGTTCGGTGCGCTCGGGTTCCTTGTCCATGGCATTGCGCAACAACCCGACCGCCTCACTCAAACGCCCATAGGCCAGATAGATCCCTACCGCTTCCAGCACGTCGCCGGCCGCCGGTTCCTCACGGTGTTCGGTGGTTGTTCGGAGGCTGGCGGATTGCGTGGTTGGCGGGTCTTCAGGGTCGATGGGCTGGGCGGCGGGCACAACCGCCAGCGGTGCAGCATCGTCTGCCAGTTGACGCCGACGCCGGATGAAAAGCCCAGCGCCCAACAACCCCAGCAGCACCAGCAAACCACCGAGCAGCGGCCAGTCGAGGCCATTGTCGGCTGCTTCAGGCAAGGTGGTGACCGGCGCGGGTGTTGGCGGCGTGACGGCCGGCGTCGGGGGCTTTTGCAATTCGCTCAAGCGCGTTTGCAGATCACTGATCTGCTGCTTGCCGTCGGCCAACTGGACATCCTGCGCCTGGAGTCTGGCGTTGAGTTCGTCCACGGTTTTCTGCAGTTGCTGATTGAGCAGCACGCTGGCCGCCAATTGCTCGGCCACGGTATCGTTGGCTGGCGCAGCCGCCGCTGGAGGGGTTGGCGCTGATGGGGCGGCGGCGCGTTTGCCCTGAGCAGCCTGAGGCGTCGCCGTGGCAGGTTCGACAGTGGGGAATTCAGAGGATCGCGGACGTGGATCGGGCTCGTCCGTGGCCGGCACGATGCTCGGCGATCCGGGCGGATCGATCAGCAGCGTGTACTCGCGCAACAAGCGGCCATTGGGCTGATCGAGTTGCACCAGAAAATTCAGAAAGGGTTCATTGACCGGTTTGCGCGAGGTCACCCGGATCATCTGGCGATTGCCATGCAGGATCGGGGTGAACTTGAGGTCATTGAGGAAAAACACCCGCTCGACCCCGGCCCGGCCGAATTCATCCGCCGTGGCCAGGCTGGCCGAGAGGTCGCTGGCACTGAGGCCCGCGGCATCCACCAGCGCGATATCGGCCTTGAGCGGCTGATTGAGGGCCGAGTGGACGGTGATGTCGCCCAGCCCGAGTGCCATCGACCAGGTCGAATAGCTGAATACACCAGCGACCAGCAGCCATCTGGCGCCACCGCGCAGTACCACGTGCCGACTTGCGAGCATGAGCATCCCTTAAATAAGCAAAACCGGTTTCTATGCGTTCGCACATCCGGTACGAACACGATATTGCCCAGTAGTTCTTATAGTCTGCTCAGCGCGATCCCTCAAAAAACCTCTGTGCAGTTATGCCTCAAGATTTTTCCAGGTTGGCCAGAATGTGCCCGTGAACGCGCATGCACACCTTCAGATCCGCCTCGTCGACGCCTTCGAACAATTCGTGGCGCAGTTGCGTGGCAATGGTTTCGATTTGTTCGATCAGCGGCAGCGCCGGAGCGCAGAGAACGATTTTTTTCGCCCGGCGGTCTTCCATCACCGACTGACGTTGCACCAGGCCCTGGCTTTCCAGGCTGTCGAGCAAGCGCGCGAGGGTCGGCCCTTCGACACCGACGCTTTGCGCCAGCTCACGTTGGGTCGGCGCGTCTTCGAAACGCGCCAGATGCAGCAGCACCAGCCAGCGCGCCTGGGACAGACCCAGACCGGCCAGCCGGCGATCCAGTTCGGCACGCCAGCCACGGGACATCTGGGCCAGTTGCATGCCAAAGCGGTGTTGATCGGTTAACGGCATAAAACACTCATGAGTAGACTGACAAATAGAGAAAAACTAATTATTAGTCAGCTAAGCATGACATTTGGCTATAGGCAAGGGCCGACCTGTACTGAATCGTTACATCTTGAAAGCCTCTCACCCTGACCCTCTCCCGGAGGGAGAGGTTTGGGTCGGATTACATTTCGAATTCAGATTGCAGCGCAGCCCTTACGCAGTAAAGAACGCCTTCCGGAACGCGACCGGCGAACAGCTCGGCCACTTCGGCGACCGACGGCAACTCGCCCTCGCCGTCGAGGAACGCGTCCTGCACTTCGCCCATCAGTTCTTCCGGCAAGTCGAGCGCCTGTTCCAGCGACAATTGCTGCTTGCCAATGGCTTCGGCGAGCATGCTGTAGACGTTCTTTTCCGAGCATTGCAACTGCCCGGCGATCTGCATCGGGGTCATGCCGGCGCGGGCCAGGGTGATCAGTTCGTGGCGCACATCGGCCACCACTTTCGGCGCCTCGGCCTCGCCGCCGAGCACTTCGAGGAAGGCCTCGCCGTAACGTTCCAGCTTGCGCGCACCGACACCGCTGACCCGGGCCATGTCGGCCAGCGAGGTCGGCTGGCTGCGGAGCATTTCCAGCAGGGTCGAGTCGGGGAAGATGACGTACGGCGGCACGCCATGCTCTTCGGCCAGTTTGCGCCGCAACGCACGCAAGGCTTCCCACTGTTCGCGCTCTTCGCCACGCACCAGCTGGCTGGCCGGGCTCTTGCTGGCGGTCTTGGCAGTAACCTGCGGCTTGAGGTCGCGGCGCAGTTCCAGGGACACTTCGCCCTTGAGCAATGGCCGGCAGGTATCGCTCAGGCGCAGGCCTCCGTAGCCTTCGTGATCGACATCGGCCAGACCACGCGCCACCAGTTGCCGAAACAGTGAGCGCCATTCGCTCTCGCTCAGCGCCTTGCCGACGCCGTATACCGACAGGTGCTGATGACCGAAACTGCGGACCTTCTCGTTGTCCTTGCCCAGCAACACGTCCACCAGATGGCCGACGCCATAGCGCTGGCCGGTGCGATAGATCGCCGACAGCGCCTGGCGCGCCGGCTCGGTGGCGTCCCAGGTCTGCACGCCGTCGACGCAGTTGTCGCAGTGGCCGCACGGCTCGGGCATGTCTTCGTCGAAATAGGCCAGCAGCGTCTGGCGGCGGCAGCGGGTTTCTTCGCAAAGCGAGAGCATGGCGTCGAGCTTGTGCTGCTCCAGACGCTTGTGGCGCTCGTCGCCTTCGGAGTTCTGCAGCATCTGCTTGAGCATCACCACGTCTTGCAGACCGTAGGCCATCCAAGCGTCTGCCGGCAGGCCGTCACGGCCGCCGCGTCCGGTTTCCTGATAGTAGGCCTCAAGGGACTTCGGCAGGTCGAGGTGCGCGACGAAACGCACGTTGGGCTTGTCGATGCCCATGCCGAACGCCACGGTGGCGACCATGATCAGGCCTTCCTCGTTGAGGAAGCGCTTCTGGTGATAGGCGCGCAGATCGTTGGGCAGACCGGCGTGATACGGCAGCGCCGGGAAGCCCTGCTCGCTGAGGAACGCGGCAACTTCCTCGACCTTCTTGCGCGACAGGCAATAGACGATGCCGGCATCGCTGCGCCGTTCGGCGAGGAACGCCAGCAACTGCTTGCGCGGCTGCTCCTTGGGCACGATGCGGTAGAAGATGTTCGGCCGGTCGAAGCTCGACAGGAAGCGCTCGGCGTTCTGCAGGTGCAGGCGGGTGACGATTTCTTCGCGGGTACGCTTGTCGGCGGTCGCGGTCAGGGCGATGCGCGGCACGTCGGGAAACATTTCCGCCAACTGGCCCAGTTGCAGGTATTCCGGGCGGAAGTCGTGGCCCCATTGCGACACGCAGTGCGCTTCGTCGATGGCGAACAGTGCGATGTTCAGACCTTGCAGGAACGACAGCATGCGCGGCTGCACCAGACGCTCGGGCGCCAGATAGAGCATTTTCACTTCGCCGCGTTTGATCCGCACCGCCAGATCGCGTTGCTGTTCGGCACTCAGCGTGGAGTTCAGTGCAGCGGCCGCCACGCCCAGCTCTTCGAGGGTAGCGACCTGATCGTCCATCAAGGCGATCAACGGCGACACCACCACTGCCAGGCCTTCGCGCAGCAGCGCCGGCACCTGGAAGCACAGGGACTTGCCGCCACCGGTAGGCATCAGCACCAGCGCATCACCGCCGCTGGCCACACGCTCAATGATTGCACCCTGGCGGCCACGGAAACTGTCGTAGCCGAAGATGTCCTTGAGGACGCGTTGAGCCTGTTCGAGCATAAAAACTCCAAAAATCTACCGAAACATCCCTGCACAGGCTGGTTCAGGACAGCCACAGCTGCTTAAACAAAACGTAAGAGCGCATTGCCAGACCACCGCAATACGAGCAGGGAGCGCAAAACGCGGCAGTATACCCGAGCCCTCCCCGGCAGGGGGTGCCGCTGAGAAGACTCATTCCTTCCCCCCCCTGCAGGCCGTGGCGGGGCAAATCTGCCATGCGGCTGGCTTGAGCGCTCAAGAAGGCCTAGAATTCCCGCATTGTTTATTCCCCCAAGGTAGCCCCGTAATGTCCTTCGCTGAGCAACTAACCCGCCTGCAAGTCTTTCTCGACGCCGACGAGCTGCACGAAGAGGCGCTGGATTACGTGGCCGCCCACGGTTACCTGACCGCCCTGTCGATCTGTGCAGAAGACGTACCGGAGCGTGAGTGGATCGACGCCCTGTTCGCTGAAGAGCCGCATTACAGCAGCGAGGCCCAGCGCGAAGAGATCGAAGCCACACTGATCGGCCTCAAGGCGCACATCGCCCGTCAACTGGCGTCCGACGAAGAATTCGAACTGCCGTGCGACCTGGACCTGGGCGACGAGCCGGACGACTCCGAACTGCGCGGCTGGTGCATCGGTTTCATGGAGGGCGTGTTCCTGCGTGAAGCGGCCTGGTTCGAGACCGCCGAAGAAGAGGTCAGCGAAATGCTTTTGCCGATCATGGTCGGTTCCGGCCTGTTCGACGAACAGCCAGAGTTCGAAGACATCGCCAAGGACGCCAACCTGATGGACGACATGATCGTGCAGATCCCGGAAGCCCTGACCGCGCTGTACCTGCTGTGCCAGGCCCCGGACGAAAAACCGGCGATCCTCAAGCCACGTCACCACTAAGACACAGCCTATGGACAACCCCATAGGCAACCGCCCCCTGATGTTGCGCTACTTCCTGCTGGCCGTTGGCTGGCTCAGCGTGGCATTGGGGGTGATCGGGATTTTCCTGCCTGTTCTGCCCACTACCCCTTTCCTTCTGCTCGCCGCAGCCTGCTTCGCGCGCAGCTCTCCGCGCTTCTATCAATGGCTGGTCGAGCATCCGAAGCTCGGACCATGGATCCGCGACTACCTCGATGGCAACGGTATTCCGCTCAAGGGCAAGGTCTACGCGATCGGGCTGATGTGGGCGAGCATTCTGTTCTCGTGTTACCTGGTGCCACTGCCGTGGGCACGGGGGTTCATGTTGACCAGTGCGGTGTTGGTGACGGTTTATATCTTGCGCCAGAAGACTTTGCACAAGTCTTGAACCGTTGAAAGATCGCCCCACCTGCCACTCGTCTTAAACCTGCGTCTACCTGTCAATCCTGACAGTAGGCGGTGCCAGGCAATACGGTTCTAATCGGGGCTGATCGGTCGCCCCCACGGGCATCCGCACATCTCTGAAGATGGGTATTTGCTCATGACTAGCCAGGCAACCAACAGCGCCGACGCATCAGAAGAACAAGTGATTGTCTTTCCACCGTCCTCAGGCATTGGCGTACTGGCAGTGCCGCCGCCCTATGTCATCGGTTACAAACCGTTGAGCGACGGTGCACTGGGGGTCAACTACAGCATGGTACACAGCGATCTTCAGGGTTTGCTGGTGTACATCCTCAGCTATCTGGATATGGCTCTCGGTGACCACATTGATGTCTATCTTGGCGATGCCCCTGTCTCTGTGGCCTCGTTTCCTGTTACCAGCGACCATTTCGATGCCGACGGCGTGGCCCGAAACATGCCTTTCTACATCAAGGCCAGCGACATGGCGTCCAGGTACCCGCAGCCGGGAAACCAGCCGGTCTGTTTCACCGTGAGCCGCATCAGCGGTAATGCCGAAGGTTCAACGCCCTATCCGCTGTTTTACAAAAGTTTTCCGCCGGGCAATCCGGACACTGACGGTGGCAAGCCATTCAACCAGGGTTTGCCGTTGCCCATCGCCTCGGAAACGATCATTGACCAAAGTGTGATCGACAGCGGCATGACCGTGACGATCAAAAGCTACCTGCATCAGGCACTGGAGGATGTGGTCACCCTCGCCTTCGGTACAGTGACGCTGACATTCAAAGTCACCCGTGCGACGGCCGATATTGTTTTTGAACTGACACCGCAGCAGCTCGCCACCCTGCCGCCGAGCGATTCGCTGGTGGTGCGCTACCAGTTGACGGACAGAGTGCACAATCAGAGCGGCTGGTCGGACGCCCTGACTCTGCAAAGCAAACCGGGGATCACTTTGCTGGCAGCCCCGATCGTCGAACAGGCGGACGCTTTTAACAGGGTCGACCACGGGGAACTCGCGGGTGACCCGATGTCGGTTCTGATCGTGGGTATTTTTGCCAGAAACGATCAGATCGAGTTGACACTGCAAGGACTTACACAAACCGGCGAAGCGGTTAACCACAGCTATCTCCAGACACTCACCGCGACAGGCCGAACCGTGTTCTTTGCGGTCGAGAACGAACGCGTGCAAGCCTTGATCCGCGGGTCTCTGCGCCTGACGTATACCGTGAACAAAGCGGGAGCCGAGGCGCCGCAACGCTCAAAGCCTGCCGACATCACCATTCAGGGCGGCGCCTTCACAGTACGCCCGCCAATCATCGAACAAGTCGTGAAGGACGAACTGCCAGCCAACACCAGCGTGGCCAAGGTGTTCATTCCCGATTACTGGGCCTTGAAAAGCGGCGCCTCCGTGCAACTGTACTGGCAGGTCGTCGATCAACTCGGGGTTGTGGTGCGCTTTATTTTCGGACGCACCATCACTGATCCGAACGCGCCGCTGACCTTCGATGTCGCCAGCCAATACATCGCGCCTTTTGCCGGCAATCCGCTGATCGTGCACTACGACGTGACCAATCCCGAACGCGCGTCGGTGCAGTCGGCGCCGCTTGAACTGCGAATCGGTGAGACTGCTACCCCCCCTCTGGAACGTGACCTGACGAACTTCGATCAATACGACTGGAATGGCTGGCGCCGGGGTCCGGCAACGCATCCGAATGACTGGAGCATCGTTTTCGAACAAGGCAATTACAAGGCGCAGAACTACACCTACAGCAACAACTCGGCAGAGGTGGTGCTGCAGAAACAATTTGCCAATCTGAAGCCCGGTGGTCGGTATTCGTTCACGATCAACTGCATCCGTTTTCGTACCGACTTTGCCGCCCCTTCGCTGTCGCTCAGTGCCGGTGGCGAGGACATCACCGAGCCGGTGACTCTCACTGACCAGGCCTTGATGCGTTTATCCGGCAGCTTTGTCGCCCGCGCCAGCGAGATGGTTCTGGCCATCGTCAGCCATGTCGAGTCGGGTGTCGGTAACGATTACCAGGTGGAGGATATTCTGGTGCAACTGCTCGACACCTGACCTCAACGAACCGCCGCACGCCACGACCTGAAAGCCCGGTATGCGAGAGCTTCCGGGCTTTTCGTTTTCGATCTGGAATTTTCGGGGTCTGACAGACCGCAATCGCGAGCAGGCGAAGGCCTACCTTTTTTGTCGAGCACATAACCCTGTGGCCACCGCAGATCCACTGTAGGAGTGAGCCCGCTCGCGATGAGGCCAGACCTACCAGCGCCTGTTCCTTCGGCACAACATTATCCAGCGCCTGATTCACCGCCAACGCCCCCAGCATCACCACTCGTCTTAAACCCGGCCCCACCTGTCAGATCTGACAGTAGGCAACGGCTCTTACCTGATGTGAGATGAGCCACGTCCGATTGGACAGACTCCCAACACTCAGGGTGCACGTCATGGATATTCAGTCTTCAACATTGGCCGAAACCTTTAAGCTTTTCGCGGTCTTCGTACCGGGCTGGGTATCGCCCGTGAATTCGCCCGCTCCCGCTCACGGGGGTATTCCGAGATCGCTGTACGACGACAAACCCACGGGGCTTCAGGTTGTAATTGATCCGTGGTCTGAGTCGCAGCGTCGCAACCAGAGCATGAAGGCCTTCGATTCAGTCGCCCTGTATGTCAACGATGATGCCCCGTCTGTGGCCGGAGATACCGTTCAACCCGGTGACGAACAGAAACGCATTGCCCTCAATATTCCCCACGGACACTTGATTCACGGCGTCAATAAGCTGTACTACAAAGTCACCCGGGGCAGCGGCAATGTCGAGCGCTCGCGCGACCTGCTGGTGCTCTATCACCTGCGTGCGCCGGGTAACCTTGCACTGGTGATTCCGGCCGATGTGGTCGCCAATGGTGTGAGTGCCGCACGGGCGGCCCAAGGGGTTGTATTCGGGTTTAGATACACCACTTTGCAGGCCTATGACGTGGTGCGTTTTCGCATCGGTAACGAGTCATTGACCAAAGAAGTCAGCGATCCTCAGACACCACTGACCATCACCCTTTCCACGGCGGACTTCCAGAAAATCGGCGACGGCAAGGTCGAACTCGATTTCGTGGTGACCGACCAATTGGGCAACTCTGCCACCTCGGGGGTGCAGACACTGGACATTCACCTTGCTGAGGTCGAGCTGAGTCCCCCCACCCTGGTCAAGCCAGCGGTTGATCCGATCGACGTACTGAACCATAAGAATGGCGTGACCATAAGGATCGACTATCCGGGCGCCCAATCTGGGGATAGGGCACGACTGATCGAAGTCAAGCCGCCAGCAGGCGCAACGCCGTTTCCTTTGGTGCAGTTCAACACAAACAATCGAGTCAATACCGTGCTGACACAGGCGTATCTTGCCGCTCGGCAAGGCAAAGAGATCCTGTTTCGCTGGAACCTGAACCGGGACGGTAAACCAGTCGGTAAATCGCCGGTACTTAATGTCAGGGTGTTGAAAATCGCCGATGGGGATCCACGATTGCCAGTCCCCATTATTGAGCCGGCTGATAGTTTCAGCGTCATTGATCTTAATGAGTTCACCACCACCCCTTTAGTGATATTCAACGACTGGCCGTTTAGCGGTGGTGGCTACACAGTCGATGTCAACGTCGTCGGCATTGACCAAAATGGCGATAGCTACACCATACCTGTCACCACACGTATATCCCTGAGTCAGGAGGAAGAACGCAGTGGCTTCAGCCGTCCTGCTTCACGCCAACAACTGAACTTGCTTCAGGATGGTTCAAGCGTGCACGTCGAAACCACCGTATATTTCAACGCAGAGATGTTGAGATTCGCAAATTCCAGACCCTACACCATCAAAATCAACAGAACCCCCATATTGTCGGAAAACTTCGATAGTTATCCTACGAAGGTCTTGGCACTGGGCGGCAAAATTACCTTGCCGAGCATGACCATCAGCTTTTTGACAGGCACTGGATATATGGGAATAACAGCCCTTTCAAGCATAGGCCCGATCAGCGGTGGTCCTTTTTATCCTATAGCGAATCAAAGCTCCGGCCAGATTCTGGAAATGCATATATCAGGCAGTGGCAAGACGCAAATCATGCACATTCAATTCAACTGGGGGTACTCCAGAGTTCGCTGCTATTGCCGATTCGCTCAATTCAGCAATATCCCAGTCGCTTTTTTTGATAGCAACAAAAAACTGATAGAACGAAAATATCTCTCTGACACAGCGCCCCCGCAGTTGGTAGAAGGCAACAGCCACGAAAACAATATCTGGAGCATGACCGTCACAACACCACAAATGGATTTAATTGCCTTCGATTACTTTTCAATGGAACGTAAATAAATAGAAAACGCCACGACTTTATTGATGGGTCGACTCGCAGGCTGACATCCCTTCTGTAGGAGCTGTCGAGTGCAACGAGGCTGCGATCTTTTGATCTTGTTTGATGACGAAAAGGGCAACGGCAAAAGATCGCAGGCTGCGGCAGCTCCTACAGGGGATTGGGTGCATTTGGTTAGAGGCAGGTTAGAGTCGCCGCCCCCCCTGTAGGAGGGAGTTCGCGAAGGCTGACTCGCCGGCAACACATTCCGTCAGGCAGAAAAAAACCGCCGCTCCAATCAACCGGAGCGGCGGGTTTTGTCGTTTCAGGCCTTGATCACACCGTGTCCACCTTCAGCGAATGATCATTGAGCATGCCGCTGATGATCGTCGCCGTGTCGTGCCCGCCGGCCACCACTCCACCCGCCCCAGGGGTTACACCGTAGTGGCTGGCGAGGTTGACGCCGGCCAGGTCGATGGTCTGGTTCGGCGTGGCGCCGGCCATGGCGCTGACGTCGATGCTGGTGAGCACCGAGGCGCCGCTGCCGGTGACGGTGAAGTGCAGGTAGTCGTCGAGCGAGGCGGTGGTGCCGTTTTCACCTTGCAGCAGTTGCGACAGGTCGAGCTTGTCGGTGCCGGGGGTGAAGTCGGTGATGGTGTCGTGGCCGCTGTTGCCCTTGAGGTACTGGAAGGTATCGGCGCCCGGCCCGCCAGTGAGGGTGTTGTTGCCCATGCCGCCGATCAGCAGGTCATCACCGCCGCCACCGTTGAGGATGTCGTTGCCCAGGCCGCCGTTGATCACGTTGTTATTGTTGTCGCCGGTCAGGGTGTCGTTGAAGTTCGAGCCGACGAGGTTTTCGATTCCGGTCAGGGTGTCCGTCCCCGCGCCGAGGGTGTTTTGCGCACCAAGCAGACCGAGGTTGACCGTGACCCCGGCGGTGGCGTGGGCATAGCTGACCGTGTCGATGCCGGTGCCGCCGTCGAGCATGTCGTTGCCCGGGCCGCTGTAGAGCAAGTCGTTGCCCGCACCGCCGTGCATCTCGTTGTTGCCGGAACCGGCGGTCAGTACGTCGTTGCCGTCGCCGGCGTTGATGATGTTGTCGCCGCTGCCGGCCACCAGCACGTCATCCCCCGAGGTGCCGGTGAGGGTGTGGCCGTCCTGATAGCTGATGCTCACATTGGCGGTGTCGCTGCCGCCATGGTTGTCGTTGGCGGTGTAGGTGCCGTTGAAGTCCGGGGTAATGTCATGCGCCCCGGCGTAGTTGAGGGTCATGGTCAGCTGATAGTTTTCCGCCGCGTTGGGGTTACCGCCGCCGCTGGGATTGGTGATGTTGGTGATGTGGATCTGATAGACGCCATCGGCCGACGCGGTGAGGGTTTGCCCGTCCGCCAGGGTTGTGTAGGCGCCACCGTTGATCGAGTACTCCATGGTGACGAGACCGGCCGCCAGGTTGTGATCAAGGTTGAGGGTTTCGCCCTGGCGCAGGTTGACGGTAATGCGGTCTTCATCGTTGGCGTTGCTGTTGGTCACCGCACCGAGATAGCCACTGACCACCAGCACGGCAGTCATTGTCGCGGCGTTGGCACTGAACGAATTACGCACGTTGGCCAGGTTCTGGTTGGCGGCGGTGTTGGCGTTAGTGCCGGTGAAGTTGATCGCACCGGTGCCGGTGAAGTCCGCCGCTTTCGAGATCCAGCCCGTGTTGAAACTGGTGGGCGTGGCGTTGAGCGTATCGCCGTTCGGATCGCTGTCATTGGCCAGCAACAGTTCGCCCGGCACGACGATATTGCCCGACAGCACGTTGGTGATGACGTGGTCGTCCACGGCCACCGGTGGCGCGTTGGGGATCACTTTCACAGTCAGCGTCGAGCTGGCGAGGTCGCCGTCGTTGTCGCTGAGGGTGAAGCCGATGTTCTCGGTAATCACCGTGGTCGTGGTTTTCTGCGAGGTGTAGCTGTAATCACCGGTGTCGAGGTTGATCACCAGCGTGCCGCTGCTGTTGGTGGCGATGCTGATCGTGTTGTTCACGGTGTTGAACGTGCCGTGGTTGGTGCCGCCGCTTGCGGTCAACGAACCCTGGCCGCTGTTGGCGCGCGGGTCATAGGTGTAGGTGGTGCCGTCGACCACGATGGATTTGATGAAGCCGCCATCGGCGCCGAACGTACCGCCCTCGCCCAGCAATGAACCGGTGACCGGCGCACCTTCCACAGTGCCCGACAGTACCGAGTTGAGCTGATTGAGATCAGTGACCACCACCGCGTTGGTGTTGGTGTGGCTGATGCCGTCATAGGCCAGCGGATCGAGGTTCGCGTTGCTCACGCCGCTGCCCAGACCGATGGCGTAGTTCTTGATGTTGTTGGCATCGAGGAAGTTTTTCAGCGCTGCCTCATCAGCGGCGTTGATGTCGCCTTCGTTGGGCTTGCCGTCGGAGAAGAAGTAGCCGACGTTCTGCGCCCCGGTGAGTTTGCCCGAGGTATTGAACGCGGTCTGCATCACCGCCACCGCAGCGTCGTAGTTGGTACCGCCACCGGCGGTGAGACCGGCGAGTATGGTCTTGGCCGTCGCCACATCCACCCACACCGAAGTCCGGTCCGTGGCGCTACTGCTGAAGGTGACGAGTTGTACCTTTACATCGCCGAGGTCATCGTATTTGTCGAGCAAGGCACTGATCGCCTGCTTGGCCAGCGCCAGCCGTGACAGCCCCGGTACACCGGAGGCGTCGGCCATACTGCCGGAGATGTCGAGGACAATCAGCAGGTTGGAATCGATCTCCACCGCCGCCACCGAACGATCCGAAGGCACCGCTTTCGGTACGTCGTCGACGATGTTGACCACGAGGGTGCTGGTGGTGCTGTTGCCCAGCGCATCGGTGGCTTTGTAGGTGAAGCTTTCGCTCAGGGTGTTGGCGCCGTCGTTGGCGTTCGGCGTGGTTTTCGGTGCCGAGGTCAGGGTGTAGGTGTAAGTGCCGTCGGCGTTGAGCTGGATCTGCCCGTAAGTGCCGGTGGCGCTGCCGACCAGGGTGTAGGTGATCGCCCCGCTGCCGCCGGTGACCGCGCCGACCAGCGTGCCGCTGGCGGTTTCGCCGGTGTTGCTCGGGTCGCTGCCGGTGACCGTGCCGGGCGCCAGATCCTGGCCGTCCTGGGTCAGGTCGAGGGCTTTTTCGTAGACCGTCACGTCCTGATCGACTGAGGCCACGAGCTTGCTGTCAGCGACGTTGATGGTGATGGTGGTGGTGCTTTCATCGCCGTCACTGTCGCGGATGGTGTAGGTGAACGTGTCGGTGGCGCCTGGTGGGCTCACCGAGTTCGGGTTGCTGTGATAGATGGCGTTGCCTGCCGCATCTAGGGTCAGGTAGCCGTAGGTGCCGTTGATGTTGCTGTTGAGGCCGCCGATCGCCGAGCTTGAGGTGTCGCCGCCGGCGCGCACGCCGACCACTGCTCCGCCTGCCGCTGCGCCATCGGCGCCGGTGACGTCATTGCCCAACACGCTGACATTCACCGTACCGCCCTCCGCCACCGAGCCGGTGTCGGCCTTGGCAGTCGGCAAATCGTCGATGATGTTGACGTTGATCTGGCCGCTGGCGGTGCTGCCATCGGTGTCCGTCGCGACCACGTTGAAGTTTTCGGTGAGGCTGTTGGCGCCGTTAGCGGTCGGGTGATTTTCGTTGTCCACCAACGTGTAGCTGTAGCTGACCACGCCGGTCGCCGGGTTGTAGCCGGTCACGGTGAACGTGCTGCCCAGCGGCGACACCACCGATTGCGGAAAGCCTGCGGCGACCCCGTTGGTCACTACGGCAATGCCACCGACGGTGAGGGTTTGCAGTCCATCAAGGGCCGTGACGGTGAAGGTACCGCTCTGGGTCAGCGCCGGGGTATCAGGGCTGGTGCCGTCACTGAGGTTTTTCTCGTAGACGGTGAGTTCACCGCCATTGACGTCGAGCCCGTTGAGCACCACCGGATCGTCGTTGTTGTGGATGTTCAGCACCAGGTTGGCGGTGCTGGTATCGCCGTCGGCATCGGTGAGCGTGTAGGTGAATGTCTCGGTGCCATTTCCACCGCCGTGCAGCGCTTTGAAATCGGCGTCAGCCGGGTTGAGCGTATAGGTGTAAGTGCCGTTGGCGTTGAGCACCAGCGTGCCGTACGTCCCGGTGAAGGTACCGGCGGTGATCGGCCCGGCATTCGGTCCGGTGGCGACCACATCCGCGCCTTGCACGTCGTTGCTCAACACATTGCCGGTCAGGGTCAGTTGGGTTTCCGAGGCGCTGTTAGCGTTATTGTCGTTGAGGGCTTTGGGCACGTCATCGACGATGCTGACGACGATGGTGCTGGTGACCACATTGCCCAGCGAATCGGTGGCCTGATAGGTGAAGGTTTCAGTCAGGGTATTGGCACCGTCATCGGCATGCGGTGTGGTGGTTGCCGGCGAGGTCAGCGTGTAGGTGTAAGTGCCGTTGGGGTTGAGCACGATCTGCCCATAGTTGCCGGTGGCACTGCCGACCAGCGCATAGCTGATCGCTCCGACCGCGCCGGTGACTGAGCCGACGAGGGTGCCGGACGCGGTTTCACCCGTATCGGTCGGATCGCTGCCGGTGACTGTACCGGGGGCCAGATCGGCACCGTCCCTGGTCAGGTCCAGGGCTTTTTCGTAGACCGTGACGTCGGTGTCGCTGGTCGCATACAGCTTGCTGTTGGCGACATCGATGGTGATGGTCGTGGTGCTTTCATCGCCGTCGGAATCGCGCACGGTGTAGGTGAACACATCCACCGTGCCGGGGCCGCTCACGGCATTGGGATTGCTGTGATAGACCGCGTTGCCGTTGGCGTCCAGCGTCAGGTAACCGTACGTGCCATTGATGTTGCTGTTGAGTCCGCCAATGGCCGAGGTCGAGGTGTCGGAGCCGGCGCGCACACCGACCACCGCACCGGTCACCGCCGGGCCGTCGGCGCCGCCGATGTCATTGTCGAGCACGTTGCCGCTGACGGTGCCACCCTCCGCCACCGACGCGGCATCAGGATGGGCACTGGGCAGATCATCGACGATGTTGACGTTGATCTGGCCGCTGGCGGTGCTGCCGTCAGTGTCCGTAGCAACTACGTTGAAGTTCTCGGTGATGCTGTTGGCGCCGTTGGCGTTCGGATGGGTTTCGTTGTCGACCAGGGTGTAGCTGTAGCTGACCACGCCGGTCGCCGGGTTGTAGCCGGTGATGGTCAGCGTGCTGCCCAACGGCGTGACGATCGATTGCGGGAAGCCTGCGGCCACACCACCGGTAACAACGTTGATCCCGCCCACGGTCAGGGTTTGCAAACCGTCGAGCGCGGTCACCGTGAAGGTGCCGCTCTGGGTCAGCGCCGGTGCATCGGGACTGGTGCCGTCGCTGAGGTTTTTTTCGTAAACGGTGAGTTCGCTGCCATTCACATCCAGGCCGTTGATGATCACCGGATCGTCGTTGTTGTGGATTTGCAGGACGAGGTTCGCGGTGCTGGTATCGCCGTCAGAATCGGTGAGGGTGTAGGTGAAAGTCTCGGTGCCATTGCCGCCGCCGTGCAGGTTTTTGAAATCGGCGTCGGTGGTGTTGAGCGTGTAGGTGTAGGTGCCGTCGGTATTCAGTACCAGGGTGCCGTAGGTGCCGGTGAACGTACCGGCGGTGACCGGGCCACTCGGAACGCGGTCGGCGCCTTGCACGTCGTTGGTCAGCACGTTGCCTGTCAGCGTGAGCGTGGTTTCCGAAGCCGTCCCCGTGTTGCTGTCATCGACCGCTTTGGGCAGGTCGTCGATCACGTTCACATCGAGGGTTGCATTGGCGGTGGTGCCGTTGTCGTCCACGACGGTGACGGCGAATTGTTCAGGCAGATTGTTGGCGCCGTTGGCCGTCGGGTGTGCCTCGTTGTCGACCAGGGTGTAGCTGTAACTCACAACACCCGTAGTGGCGTTGAAACCGGTGATGGTCAGCGTGCTGCCCAACGGTGTGGTGACCGATTGCGGGAAGCCTGCAGCGACGCCATTGGTGACAACCGCGATGCCGCCGACGGTCAGCGTGGTGACGCCGTCCAGTGCGGTGATGGTGAAGGTGCCGCTTTGGGTCAGCGCGGTAGAGTCCGGGGCGCTGCCGTCGCTAAGGTTTTTTTCGTAAACAGTGAGTTCGCCGCTATTCACATCAAGGCCGTTGATGATCACCGGATCGTCGTTGTTGTGAATCTGCAAAACCAGATTGGCGGTGCTGGTATCACCGTCCGAATCGGTGAGGGTGTAGGTGAAGTTCTCGGTGCCGTTGCCGCCGCCGTGCAGGTTTTTGAAATCGGCGTCGGTGGTGTTGAGCGTGTAGGTGTAGGTGCCGTCGGTATTCAGTACCAGGGTGCCGTAGGTGCCGGTGAAGGTGCCGGCGGTGACTGGACCGGTCGGTACGCGGTCGGCGCCTTGCACGTCGTTGGTCAGGACGTTGCCGGTCAGGGTCAACTGGCTTTCCGACGCGGTATTGGCGTTGCTGTCATCGACCGCTTTGGGCAGGTCGTCGATCACGTTCACATCGAGGGTTGCATTGGCGGTGGTGCCGTTGTCGTCCACGACGGTGACGGCGAATTGTTCAGGCAGATTGTTGGCGCCGTTGGCCGTCGGGTGTGCCTCGTTGTCGACCAGGGTGTAGCTGTAACTCACAACACCCGTAGTGGCGTTGAAACCGGTGATGGTCAGCGTGCTGCCCAACGGTGTGGTGACCGATTGCGGGAAGCCTGCAGCGACGCCATTGGTGACAACCGCGATGCCGCCGACGGTCAGCGTGGTGACGCCGTCCAGTGCGGTGATGGTGAAGGTGCCGCTTTGGGTCAGCGCGGTAGAGTCCGGGGCGCTGCCGTCGCTGAGGTTTTTTTCGTAAACGGTGAGTTCGCCGCCATTCACATCCAGGCCGTTGATGATCACCGGATCGTCGTTGTTGTGGATTTGCAGGACGAGGTTCGCGGTGCTGGTATCGCCGTCAGAATCGGTGAGGGTGTAGGTGAAAGTCTCGGTGCCATTGCCGCCGCCGTGCAGGTTTTTGAAATCGGCGTCGGTGGTGTTGAGCGTGTAGGTGTAGGTGCCGTCGGTATTCAGTACCAGGGTGCCGTAGGTGCCGGTGAACGTACCGGCGGTGACCGGGCCACTCGGAACGCGGTCGGCGCCTTGCACGTCGTTGGTCAGCACGTTGCCTGTCAGCGTGAGCGTGGTTTCCGAAGCCGTCCCCGTGTTGCTGTCATCGACCGCTTTGGGCAGGTCGTCGATCACGTTCACATCGAGGGTTGCATTGGCGGTGGTGCCGTTGTCGTCCACGACGGTGACGGCGAATTGTTCAGGCAGATTGTTGGCGCCGTTGGCGGTTGGGTGTGCCTCATTGTCGACCAGGGTGTAGCTGTAACTCACAACACCCGTAGCGGCGTTGAAACCGGTGATGGTCAGCGTGCTGCCCAACGGCGTGGTGACCGATTGCGGGAAGCCTGCAGCGACGCCGTTGGTAACGACCGCGATACCGCCGACGGTCAGCGTGGTGACGCCGTCCAGTGCGGTGATGGTGAAGGTGCCGCTTTGGGTCAGCGCACTCGAGTCCGGCTCGCTGCCGGTGCCGAGGTTTTTTTCATAGACCGTCAGCTCGCCCCCCTCGACGTTCAAGCCATTGATCACCACCGGATCGTCGTTGTTGTGAATCTGCAAAACCAGATTCGCAGTACTGGTGTCGCCGTCCGAATCGGTGAGGGTGTAGGTGAAAGTCTCGGTACCATTGCCGCCACCGTGCAGAGCTTTGAAATCCGCGTCGCTGGTGTTCAGGGTGTAGGTGTACGTGCCATTGGCATTCAATACGAGGGTGCCGAAAGTGCCGGTAAAGGTGCCGGCAGTGACCGGGCCGGTCGGTACGCGATCGGCGCCTTGCACGTCGTTGGTCAGCACGTTGCCGGTCAGGGTCAGCAGGGTTTCCGAGGCGGTGTTGGCGTTGCTGTCATTCGCCGCTTTGGGCACGTCGTCGATGATGTTGACGTCGAGCGAGCCGGTGGCGCTGTCGCCATTGCTGTCGCTTGCGGTCACGGTGAAATGTTCGCTGAGGCTGTTGGCGCCGTCACCGGCCGGATGGGCGTCGTTGCCGTTGAGGGTGTAGCTGTAGCTGACCACTCCGGTGCTGGCGTTGTAACCGGTGATGGTCAGGGTGTTGCCCAGTTGTGTGGTGATCGACTGCGGGAACCCGGCCGCCACGCCACCGCTGATCACGTTGATACCGCCGATGTTCAGACTGCTCAGCCCGTCCGGCGCCGACACTGTGAAGCTGCCGCTCTGGGTCAGCGTGCCGGGGTTGGCCGAGGAGCCGGCAGGCAGGTTGGCTTCGTTGAGGGTCAACTCGCCCCCGGGCACCGCGAGGCCGCTGAGGGTCACCGGATTGTTGACCGGCGGCGGCACGATCGGCGTGTTATCGCCGTTATCGATCACCGCGTTATGCCGCTCTTCGGGAAACTCGGGAATACCGTTGAAACCGGCGGTCGGGAAGCCGATCACCGGATCCACTCGCCCACCGACTTCCGTCAGCAGGACAAAACTGTGGCCGCCGCCCAGCTCACCGGGCGCGCCGCCCGGCGCATTCGGGCCAGCGGCGGTGGCTTCTGCCGCTTTGGTCGGGTCTTCGCCGGCAGCGATGGCTTTCTGGATCTGCTCGACGTCAGTCAGCTGTGCCTGGCTTGGGGTCAGCGCTTCAGGGGAATCGACATGCACGGCCTGATTGGCCAGCAGTTGCCCGGACAGGGTCATGCTGCTGTCGCGACCCAGGGTCAACTCGCGGCCATTTTCCAGATGAACGGCGACGGCGCCTTCCGCCCCGGTGATCAATTGATCGCCGGCATACAGGCGGTCGCCCTCGACCAGGGCGCGGCGTGTGCCGTCGGTGCCCTGCGCAAAAACCTGACCAATGACTTTAGTGACGATCCCGATGAGCGTTGCCATGTGAAATTCCTCCGCTGCCGACCACCGTCGGCACTGGTTCGCGAAGCAGCCCATGGCTCAATCGGGTTGTCGGGGCGACGCTCGCACCTCGACAGTTCGTGTCGCAGGTTGCGCAAACAAGGAAACCTCAGTGCTTTCAAGCACTTCGCAATCCTGATGAATGCAGCACACCCACTAACGCTACGTAACGGTGGTGAATCACCCGAGTGACAAAAATCTGTCGCTCATCTGCCGCTACGCGTCCCTCCCCTTCAGCAGTACTTCGCCGTATGTCGCAAAGTGAATGGAACTTTCCTCAAGCCTTTTTGTGCTCCCTAAAGCGCATGAAACAAAGGCTTTCGCCCTGAACAATGTGCCGGTTTTCGAGAACCGCATAAGTTTTTTTCGGCATAAGCCTTATGAAAATTTTTTCTTAGCTACGCTTCAGGATGTTCTTAGCTCTGTTGTTACAAGAGTGAAACGCTTACACCTCAAATTATCGTCAAATATTTGGCGACAGTAACGCACCATCAGGACCCAGGGAGATGCACCCATGCGCGTACTAACCCCCCTCTGCAGCGCGGTTTTGCTGGCCATGGCTTGCACTTCCCAAGCCCAGGCCATGAACCTGACCGAAGCGATTCAAAGCACCATCGCCACCCACCCGGAACTCGCCTCGCGCGTGGACGCCAAACTGTCAGCCGATGAGCAGGTAAAAGTCGCCAAGGGCGGCTTCTATCCGTCCGTCGATTTGAATGCCGCTTACGGGCGCGGTTACAGCGACAACACCAACACCCGTGCGCTGGGTAATCACCACACTTCGATTCTCAACTACACCCAGTCCGAGCTACGGCTGCGGCAGATGATCTTCGACGGTTTCAACACCGCCAACGAAGTCGAGCGCACCAAGGGTGTGTCCAACTCCCGCGCCTACTACGCGCAAGGCACCGCTCAGGATCTGGCCCTGCGCACCATCGAGGTCTACCTCGAAGTGCTCAAGCGCCGTGAACTGGTGACCCTGGCCAAGAACAACCTGCAAGCGCATTTGCGCGTCAACGATCAGATCGGCCTGCGCACCGAGCGCGGCATAGGCAGTACCGCCGACTCCGATCAATCGGTCGCCCGTAAGGCGCTGGCGCAGAACAACCTCGACACCGCCGAAGTCGATCTGGCCGACGCCGAGTCGAATTTCTACGCCGTGGTCGGGCGCATGCCCGATGAGCTCGAAGCACCACCATCGACTCGCGGCGAAATCCCCACCAGCCTGCCGGAAGCCCAGCAGAGCATGGTCGAGAACAACCCGTACCTGAAATCCGCGCAGGCGGACGTGCAGTCGGCCGAGAGCCAGTACGAAGTTGCCAAGTCGCCGTTCTACCCACGCTTCGACGCCGAAGCGGCGGTGGGCGCGAACAACAACGTGCAAGGTGATGAAGGCCACGACAACGAATGGCGCGTGGGCGTGATCATGAACTACAACCTGTTCCGCGGCGGCAGCGACAAGGCTCGTCTGGCCTCCGATGCGCACCAGATCAACCAGGCGATGGACATCCGCAACAATGCCCTGCGTCAGTTGAACGAGAACATTCACCTGGCGTGGAACGCCATGACCAACGCGAAGAAACAGACTCCGACCGCCCGTGAATATGCCGAGACCACCAAACGAGTCCGCGCGGCTTATCAGGATCAGTTCGGTCTCGGACAACGCACCCTGCTCGACTTGCTCGACAGTGAAAACGAGCTCTACAACGCCAACCGTCGCTACACCGAAATCCGCTACACCGAGGAATACTCGATGTACCGCGTGCTGGCGAACATGGGCCAGTTGCTGAGCAAGCAACGGGTGGTGCTGCCAGCAGATGCGATCGCCGCGACCGAGGTGAAAAACGAAGCGCGCCTGCCCGAACTGAAATGAGGTAACCCCTTGTAGGAGCTGCCGAAGGCTGCGATCTGTTGATCTTGATCTGCAAAAACAACATCAAAAGATCGCAGCCTTCGGCAGCTCCTACAGGGGCGATGTGTCGATAGCCGAGTCAGTTCAACAGGGGCGATCAAAATGACTAGCATGGCCGAAGGCGGCAACGCCGGGATTGATCCGCGGCTGAGCTTCGATGACCCGTTACTCGACGGTCTGTTGATCCTCTGCAAACTGCATGGCGCGACGGTCAGTCGTGCCAGCCTGAGTGCCGGGCTGCCCCTGAACAAGCAACGTCTGAGCCTGGATCTGCTGCCCCGCGCAGCCGCCCGGGCCGGCTTGCAGGCGCGCTTGTTGCGCCGCGAGCTGAAGGATATTTCTGCGCTGAATCTGCCGATTCTGCTGCTGCTCAAGGACGGCCGAACCGCCGTGCTGCGGCGTTTCGCCGACGACGGCAAGGCGCTGATCCTGCCCAGCGAAGCCGATGGCGGCGAGCAATGGGTCGAGCGCGAAGAACTTGCCGAACACTACAGCGGCCAGGCCTTGTTCGCCCGTCCGCGCCACGAACTCGAAGACTTGCGTTCACCGCTGGTGCCGCGGGTTCACGCCTGGTTTCGCGACACCCTCAAGTTGTCGAAATGGCTGTACAGCGACGCCATCCTCGCCAGTTTCCTGATCAACCTGCTGGGCCTGATGGTGCCGCTGTTCGTCATGCAGACCTACGACCGCGTGGTGCCGAATCAGGCCACGTCGACCCTCTGGGTGTTGTCGATCGGCCTGCTGATCGGCACCGGTTTCGAACTGGTGCTGCGGGTGGTGCGCGCGCACCTGCTGGACACTGCCGGGAAGAAAACCGATGTGATCCTTTCCGCGACTTTATTTGAACGCATCACCGGCATGGCGATGAAGGCGCGGCCGGCAACCATCGGCGGTTTTGCCCAGAGCATTCATGACTTTCAGGGCCTGCGCGAATTCCTCACCGCTGTGACCCTGACCAGCCTGATCGATCTGCCGTTCGTGGTGTTGATGCTGGTGGTGATCGGCCTGCTCGGCGGCTGGCTGGTGGTGATTCCGCTGCTGGCATTTCCGCTCACGATTATTTTTGCCCTGGTGATTCAGGTGCGCCTGCGTGACACCGTGCAGAAAAGCCTGAGCCTCGGTGCCGAACGGCAGGCGCTGCTGATCGAAACCCTCGGCGGCCTGGAAACCCTCAAGGCCTGCAGCGCCGAAAGCGAGCGCCAGCACAAATGGGAAAGCACCCACGGCGCCCTCACCCG
>Ga0247818_10000288_pt1 | contig 31365 bp, 28 predicted proteins | sample 13C_Glucose_Day1_FD_192424 | JGI IMG/M metagenome (GOLD analysis project Ga0247818, IMG submission 192424) | Soil microbial communities from agricultural site in Penn Yan, New York, United States - 13C_Glucose_Day1 | ecosystem: Environmental > Terrestrial > Soil > Agricultural land | place...
ACCTTACGCCTTGCGCCGCCTGCTGGAACGTAACCAGTACCAGGTCAGCGAAGCCGGTTCAGTGCAGGAAGCACAAGAACGCTTCACCATTCCCACGTTCGACCTGATCGTCAGTGACCTGCGCCTGCCTGGCGCACCGGGCACCGAGCTGATCAAGCTTGGCCAGGGCACGCCGGTGCTGATCATGACCAGCTACGCCAGCCTGCGTTCGGCGGTCGATTCGATGAAGATGGGCGCGGTGGATTACATCGCCAAGCCTTTCGATCACGACGAAATGCTCCAGGCCGTCGCGCGCATCCTGCGTGACCGGCAATCGGCGCAAATCAGCAGCGAACCTGTCGCCGGCAAAACCGGCAATGGCGCGGCAAAGCCGGGTATCGACAACAGCAACGGGGAAATCGGCATCATCGGCTCGTGCCCGCCGATGCAGGACCTGTACAGCAAAATCCGCAAAGTCGCACCGACCGACTCCAATGTCCTGATCCAGGGCGAGTCCGGTACCGGTAAAGAACTGGTGGCGCGTGCCCTGCACAACTTGTCCAGACGCGCCAAGGCACCGATGATCTCGGTGAACTGCGCGGCCATTCCGGAAAGCCTGATCGAATCCGAACTGTTCGGCCACGAAAAAGGCGCTTTCACCGGCGCCAGCGCCGGGCGTGCCGGCCTGGTAGAAGCGGCCGATGGTGGCACCCTGTTCCTTGACGAGATCGGCGAACTGCCACTGGAAGCCCAGGCCCGCCTGCTGCGCGTGCTGCAGGAAGGCGAAATTCGCCGGGTTGGCTCGGTGCAGTCGCAGAAGGTCGATGTACGCCTGATCGCCGCGACTCACCGGGACCTCAAGAGCCTGGCGAAGATCGGCCAGTTCCGGGAGGACTTGTACTATCGCCTCCACGTGATCGCCTTGAAACTGCCGGCGCTGCGCGAACGCGGTGCGGACGTCAATGAAATTGCCAATGCCTTCCTGGTGCGGCAGAGCGCGCGGGTCAATCGCACCGACCTGAGGTTCGCCGCGGATGCCGAGCAGGCAATTCGTCACTATTCCTGGCCGGGTAACGTTCGCGAGCTGGAAAATGCCGTCGAGCGCGCGGTCATCCTGTGCGAAAGCCCGGAGATTTCTGCCGAACTGCTGGGTATCGACATCGAGCTGAGCGATCTGGAAGAAGACGACTTCATCGGCCTGCCGCCACAACAGGGTAACGGCGCCGGAAACAACAGCCACGAACCGACCGAAGACCTGTCACTGGAAGATTACTTCCAGCACTTCGTTCTCGAACATCAGGACCACATGACCGAGACCGAGCTGGCCCGCAAGCTCGGGGTCAGTCGCAAGTGCCTGTGGGAACGCCGCCAGCGCCTGGGCATTCCGCGGCGCAAGACCGGCGTGGCCAGCGAGAGCTGAACCACAGCTGTCCGATGTGCGGGTAACACCCGAAAATCGTGAAGAAACTGTTACCTCAGCTTTCTCACGTAACAGAAACCGGGGCTTACGGTAACGAAGCCCCGGTTTTTTTTGGCCTCGAAAAACCCATCCAGACCACGTAACCCCTTGTTTTGCTGGGGCTCACAAAAGTTGGCACGCACCCTGCTATATGTTTGGTACAAGAACAATAACAAGCAATGCACAAGACAATAAAAATAAGACGAATCGACTCACGCACACTAAAAAAAAGACGGCGAGAGGCGCAGCTAACTGATTCTTTTGGAGAGGCGTTGTATTTGGGGCGTGCCCCACGACCAGGCCGAGAACAATAAAAAACTGTCTTTAGGCAGTGCCTGAACTGGTTGGATCGCAAGATCACTGCAACACAGCGACCAAAGCAATCCGTTTGCTCTTGGCTCCCGATTGGGAGGGTCATGAAGGAAAATCTTCATGGCGAGGGCACTCAACAAAAACAAGAAGCCCGAATCAAAAATAAAAATAGAGCATGCAACTACTTTCTTGGGGAGCTTCGGCTCCCCTTGTAGTTTCCGCGATTTGTACCCCATCCCCGCTCCCTGTAGGAGCGAGCTTGCTCGCGAAAACCTTAAGGGCGCCGCTGGATATCTGATTTAACGCGTTATCGTTCACGACCTTCGCGAGCAATCGAGCGTCGACCGGCTGTTCCTACAGTGTCCTACACCATCCCCCGACTAAATGCTAGAATCCCCGCCCATCATGCGGTCATTCTTCGTTTTGGCCGAACATTCCTTCAAACAGTGCATCCCATGCTGAAGAAGCTGTTCCAGTCATTCCGTTCTCCCAAGCGTCATACGCAACACATTCGCAGCACGCCTGAAGTGCTCAACAGCGGCCAACATTCGCTGCAAAAGACGCAATTCAGCCGTTACGCGGTGAATATCGTCGAACGCCTGCAGAACGCCGGTTACCAGGCTTACCTGGTCGGTGGTTGTGTGCGCGACATGCTGCTGGGCATTACCCCAAAAGACTTCGACGTCGCCACCAGTGCCACACCGGAACAGGTCCGGGCCGAATTTCGCAACGCGCGGATCATCGGGCGTCGATTCAAACTGGTACATATCCACTTTGGCCGCGAAATCATCGAAGTCGCGACCTTCCGTGCCAATCATCCGCAAAACGATGAAGAAGAAGACAGCAATCAGTCTTCTCGCAACGAGAGCGGACGCATTCTGCGCGACAACGTCTACGGCACGCTGGAAGAGGACGCGCAACGCCGCGACTTCACCATCAACGCCCTGTATTACGATCCGGTCAGCGAACGCATTCTCGATTACGCCAATGGCGTACACGACATTCGCAATCATTTGATCCGCCTGATTGGCGATCCGAAGCAACGCTATCAGGAAGACCCGGTGCGGATGTTGCGGGCCGTTCGTTTCGCCGCCAAGCTGAATTTCGGCATCGAAAAACACAGCGCCGCGCCCATTCGTGAACTGGCGCCGATGCTGCGTGAAATCCCGTCTGCCCGCCTGTTCGAAGAAGTACTCAAGCTGTTCCTCTCCGGTCATGCCGCGGACACCTTCGAGATGCTGGTCGACCTGCAGTTGTTCGATCCACTGTTCCCGGCCAGTGCCGAAGCGCTGGAATACAACCCGACGTACACCCACACGCTGATCAGTGATGCGTTGATCAACACTGACCTGCGGATCAAGCAGAATAAACCGGTGACCCCGGCGTTCCTCTTTGCCGCCCTGCTCTGGCCGGCCCTGCCGGCGCGAGTCCTGCGCTTGCAGGAGCGTGGCATGCCGCCTATCCCGGCCATGCAGGAAGCGGCCCATGAGCTGATTGCCGAACAGTGCCAGCGGATCGCGATTCCGAAACGCTTCACCATGCCGATCCGCGAGATCTGGGACATGCAGGAGCGCCTGCCGCGCCGCAGCGGCAAACGTGCCGACCTGTTGCTGGACAATCCACGCTTCCGCGCCGGTTACGACTTCCTCCTGCTGCGCGAAAGCGCCGGCGAGCAGACCGATGGTCTGGGCGAATGGTGGACGGACTATCAGGACGCGAACGACAGCGAACGTCGGGACATGATCCGCGACCTCAGCGGCAAGGATGACGGCACTGGCGCTCCGCGCAAACGTCGCCGCAGCGGTGGCGCCAAGCGCAAACGCGCAGCCGGCGCACCGAGCGCCCCGGGCGAGTAAGCCATGGAACGCATCTACATCGGCATGGGCAGCAACCTGGCTGACCCCGCCGAACAATTGCGCAGCGCGATCGATGCGCTGGCGCAGTTGCCGCAGACCGAACTGGTCGGGGTTTCGGCGTTTTATCAAAGCGATTCGCTGCTGCCCGGGCAACCGCGCTACACCAACGCCGTCGCCGCCCTCGATAGCACGCTGCCACCGCTGGAGCTGCTGGATGCGCTGCAAGCGATCGAAAACGGGCAGGGCCGCGAGCGTCTCGAACGTTGGGGGCCGCGCACGCTGGATCTCGACATCGTTCTGTTCGGTGATCGGCTGATCGACGAGCCTCGCCTCAAGGTCCCTCATTACCATCTGCAGGAACGGGCTTTCGTCCTTTATCCCCTGGCAGAGCTGGCGCCAGCGGATTTGCGCTTGGCCGATGGCCGCAGCCTCCCGGAATTGCTCGCCGCCTGCCCGTTCGTCGGCCTGGAACGCCTCCCCCCGAACTGACGCAGATCCCTGTGGGAGCGGGCTTGCCCGCGATGGCGTCTTTGCATTCAACATCACTGTTGACTGATAGTCCGCCATCGCGGGCAAGTCGAATCGTCGCACCGCCGCTCCCACAATGGTTTTGTGTCGCTCCAAAAATCTGCATCCACAAAAACCTGCTGAAACGCATCAGTCCCCCCGGTAACACCCCACACGTAACAACGCGGTAACACACCCAATTGACTTCCCGAGTTCTCCTCACGACTATAGGCGTCCCGCTGCCGCCAATACGGCGTTAAAGGGCGCAATCCAGGCCTTCAAAGCACGACAACAGACCGTGCGCCTGTATTTAACGAAGAATCACGCGCGTTACTCGCAGTAGTTTCCACAGCGCCTGAATGAGGAACTTTTCATGCCAGCCATCACCCTGACCACACTGCAAGGTCTCAAGCAAAAAGGTGAAAAGATCACCATGCTGACCTGCTATGACGCCACTTTCGCCCACGCTTGCAATGAAGCGGGCGTCGAAGTGCTGCTGGTGGGCGACTCCCTCGGCATGGTTTTGCAGGGCCACGACAGCACCCTGCCGGTCACCACCGCTGAAATGGCGTATCACGTGGCAGCCGTCAAACGCGGCAACGCCGATGCGTTGATTCTTGCCGACCTGCCCTTCATGGCCTACGCCACCACCGACCAGGCCATGACCAACAGCGCGCTGTTGATGCAGGCCGGGGCGCACATGGTCAAGGTCGAAGGCGCCTTGTGGCTGGCGGATTCGATCCGCCTGTTGGCCGAGCGCGGCATTCCGGTATGCGCGCACATGGGGTTGACGCCGCAGTCGGTGAACATCCTTGGCGGTTACAAAGTCCAGGGCCGCAACGAAAACCAGGCGCGGCAGATGCGTGCCGACGCGATCTCCCTCGAACAGGCCGGCGCGGCAATGCTGCTGCTCGAATGCGTGCCGAGTGAACTGGCCGAAGAAATCACCCAGGCGGTGAAGATCCCGGTGATCGGCATCGGCGCCGGCAGCGGCACCGATGGCCAGGTGCTGGTGCTGCACGACATGCTGGGCCTGTCCATCACCGGCCGCGTGCCAAAGTTCGTGAAAAACTTCATGACTGGCCAAACCAGCATTCACGCGGCTTTGAGCGCTTACGTCACTGAAGTCAAAGCGGCTTCTTTTCCAGCTATCGAACACGGATTCTCTGCATGAACACCGTCAAAACCGTACGCGAACTGCGGGCCGCCGTGGCCCGTGCCCGCGGCGAAGGCAAGCGCATCGGCTTCGTGCCGACCATGGGTAACCTGCACAGCGGTCATGTCGCGCTGATTACCAAGGCCACGCAACGGGTGGATTTCGTCGTCGCGAGCATTTTCGTCAATCCGCTGCAATTCGGCGTCGGCGAAGACCTCGACAAATACCCCCGCACCCTCTCCGCCGACCAGGAAAAATTGCTCCAGGCCGGTTGCCATTTGCTGTTCGCGCCATCTGTCGAAGAAATGTACCCGGAGGGCACCGCCGGCCAGACCCGGGTCAGTGTTCCGCAACTCTCCGAAGGTTTGTGCGGCGCCAGCCGTCCCGGGCATTTCGAAGGGGTGGCGACGGTCGTCAGCAAGTTGTTCAACATGGTCCAGCCGGACCTGGCGATCTTCGGGCAGAAAGACTTTCAGCAACTGGCGGTGATCAAATCCCTGGTCCATGACCTGAACATGCCGATCCAGATCATTGGAGAACCGACCGTGCGTGCGGCCGATGGCCTGGCGCTGTCGTCGCGCAATGGTTTCCTCAGCGAAGAACAGCGGGCGGTTGCGCCGATCGTGTATCGCACGCTGTCGGCGATTGCCGGAGCCATCAAACAAGGCGACCGCGATTTCCCGGCGTTGATTTCGGCGCAGATCGAGCAGCTGGAAGCGGCTGGCCTGCGTCCTGATTACCTGGAAATTCGCCACGCCCAGACCCTGCGCCCGGCGACTACGCAGGATCGGGACCTGGTGATACTGGTGGCGGCGTTCCTGGGGACGACGCGGTTGATCGACAACCTGCACCTGAACCTCGACGCGTCCGCCTGAACACCGCAATTACCTGTGGGGGCGGGTTTGCCCGCTAATGCGGTATGTCTGTCGACTGATACACCGCAACCCCCTGTAGGAGCTGGCTTGCCGGCGAAGGCGGTGTGTCAGTCGACACATGTTTAACTGACACACCGTCTTCGCTGGCAAGCCAGCTCCTACAGGGGGTCTGGGGCAATTTAAAAACCGTATTCCTGCCTTCGATACCTTCGATCATGTTGCCGGTTCGGTCCGACTGATCGAACTGAGTCCTGTCTCCCCCTCCGTTTGTCGGACTATTCCCCGGTTCGTGTCAAAAAAGTACCGGAAACAGGTCAGACAAAGTCAAGACAGATCACCGCGCGAGAGTTACTGTATTCGCCCTGCGCCATGAAATCGTGTCGACGCAGTTGACCGGACCGCCCACCCACAGCGCTCCGGTATTTTTAGTGTTCAAAAGGCCGTTCAAGTAAAAAGGAAACCCGCAGCGATGGCGTACTACCGCACTCCTCACGATGTGACCGCTCTGCCCGCCTGGCAAGCGTTGAAAGATCACCGCCAAGCCATGCAGGATTTCAGCATGCGCGAAGCCTTCAATGCCGATCCGCAGCGCTTTACTCAATTCACCCTCAGCAGCTGTGGTCTGTTTCTCGACTATTCGAAGAACCTGATCAACGCCGAGACCCGCGATCTGCTGGTGGGCCTGGCCAACCAAGTCGACCTCCAGGGCGCGATCAAAGCGCTGTTCGACGGCGAAATCGTCAACTCATCGGAAGGTCGTCCGGCCTTGCATACCGCCCTGCGCCGCCCGGTGGGCGACAAGCTGTCGGTCAACGGCGTCAATGTGATGCCGGAAGTGCACAAGGTACTGAACCAGATCACCGACCTCGTGGGCCGTATTCACGATGGTCTGTGGCGCGGTTACACCGAAAAGCCGATCACTGACGTGGTGAACATCGGCATCGGTGGCTCCTTCCTCGGCCCGGAGCTGGTCTCCGAAGCACTGCTGTCCTACGCGCAGAAAGGTGTGCGCTGCCATTACCTGGCGAACATCGATGGCACCGAGTTTCACGAACTGACCATGAAGCTGCGCGCCGAGACCACGCTGTTCATCGTCTCGTCGAAATCCTTCAACACCCTTGAAACCCTGAAGAATGCCCAGGCCGCGCGTGCCTGGTACCTGGCTCAAGGTGGCTCGGAGGCCGAGCTGTATCGTCACTTCATCGCCGTCTCCAGCAACAACGCGGCGGCCGTGGCGTTCGGTATCCGCGAAGAAAACATCTTCCCGATGTGGGATTGGGTCGGCGGGCGTTACTCGCTGTGGTCGGCCATCGGCCTGCCAATTGCCCTGGCCATCGGCATGTCGAACTTCAAGGAGCTGCTGTCCGGTGCCTACACCATGGACCAGCACTTCCAGAGCGCGCCTTTCGAACAGAACATGCCGGTGCTGCTGGCGTTGCTCGGCGTTTGGTACGGCAATTTCTGGGGCGCGCAGAGCCACGCGATCCTGCCGTACGACCACTATCTGCGCAACATTACCAAACACCTGCAACAGCTGGACATGGAGTCCAACGGCAAGAGCGTGCGTCAGGACGGCACCCCCGTGTCCACCGACACCGGTCCGGTGATCTGGGGTGGCGTGGGTTGCAACGGTCAGCACGCCTATCACCAGTTGCTGCATCAGGGCACCCAGCTGATCCCGGCTGACTTCATCGTGCCGATCGTCAGCTTCAACCCGGTATCCGACCACCACCAGTGGCTGTACGCCAACTGCCTGTCGCAAAGCCAGGCATTGATGCTCGGCAAGAACCGCACCGAGGCAGAAGCCGAATTGCGCGACAAGGGCATGAGCGAAGAAGACGTGCAGAAAATCGCCCCGCACAAGGTGATTCAGGGCAACCGTCCTAGCAACACCCTGGTGGTCGAGCGCATCAGCCCGCGTCGTCTCGGCGCGCTGGTGGCGATGTACGAACACAAAGTCTTCGTGCAAAGCGTGGTCTGGGGCATCAACGCCTTCGATCAGTGGGGCGTGGAATTGGGCAAGGAACTGGGCAAAGGCGTCTACAACCGCCTGGTCGGCAGCGAGGAAACCCCGGCTGACGATGCGTCTACCCAAGGCCTGATCGACTACTTCCGCGGTCGTCACCGCGGCTGATCCGACGCCATTCCTGCGGGAGGTACTAACCTTGTAGGAGCGAGCTTGCTCGCGATGGTCGTGAACGATAACGCGTACTGCCTGAATGAACGTGTCGCTCCAAGTCCATCGCGAGCAAGCTCGCTCCTACACGAGGGTCGTGTAGCTCCCCTCTTGTCTCAAAACAAGAATAAGGAACCGTCATGTTCGATATCAGCACGTTCCCCCAAGCCGATGCCGTCCGCCGGGCTGCTCAATTAAGTCAAGACGACTACCGGCGCCTGTACCGTCAATCCATCGAGCACCCGAGCGACTTCTGGGCTGAACAAGCCAAACGCTTTCTCGACTGGAGTACCCCATGGGATACGGTCCAGCGCTATAACTTGAAAACCGGTGAGGCCAGCTGGTTCGCCGGCGGGAAGCTGAACGTCAGTTACAACTGCATCGACCGCCATCTGGAAAAGCGCGGCGATCAGACCGCAATCATCTGGGAAGGCGACGACCCCGCTGAATCCGCACAGATCACCTACAAAAAACTGCACCACCACGTCTGTCGCCTGGCCAACGTGCTCAAAAGCCGTGGCGTGAAGAAAGGCGATCGGGTGTGTATCTACATGCCCATGATCCCCGAAGCGGCCTATGCCATGCTCGCCTGCACGCGGATCGGTGCGGTTCATTCGGTGGTGTTTGGTGGTTTTTCCCCAGACTCTGTGCGCGACCGGATTCTCGACGCCGACTGCCGCACCGTGATCACTGCCGATGAAGGTGTGCGCGGCGGCAAAGTCGTGCCGCTCAAGCAGAAGGTCGACAAGGCGCTGCAAAGCTGCCCGAACGTCAGCACGGTCATTGTGGTCGAGCGCACCCAGGGCGAGGTTGACTGGGTCGAAGGTCGCGATCTCTGGTACCACCAGGCGCTGCGCGACGTCAGCGATGATTGCCCGCCTGAGCCGATGGACGCCGAAGACCCGCTGTTCATCCTTTACACCTCCGGTAGCACAGGCAAACCCAAGGGCGTACTGCACACCACCGGTGGCTATCTGCTGCAGGCGGCAATGACCTTCAAGTACGTGCTCGACTATCGCGACGACGAAGTGTTCTGGTGCACCGCCGACGTCGGCTGGGTCACCGGCCACAGCTATATCGTCTACGGCCCGCTGGCCAACGGCGCCACCACGCTGATCTTCGAAGGCGTGCCCAGTTATCCAAGCAGCTCGCGTTTCTGGCAGGTCATCGACAAGCACCACGTGAACATCTTCTACACCGCACCGACCGCCCTGCGCTCGTTGATGCGCGAAGGCCTCGAACCCTTGAAGGAAACGTCCCGCGCGAGCCTCAGATTGCTCGGCAGTGTCGGTGAGCCGATCAACCCGGAAGCCTGGGAATGGTACTTCAATACCGTCGGCGAGCAGCGTTGCCCGATCGTCGACACCTGGTGGCAGACCGAAACGGGCGGCATCATGCTCAGCCCCCTGGTCAGCGCCCAACGCATCAAACCCGGCTGCGCCACGCAACCGATGTTCGGCGTGCAGCCGGTGTTGCTGGATGAAGCGGGCAAGGAGATCAAGGGCGCCGGCAGCGGCGTGCTGGCGATCAAATCCAGCTGGCCGGCGCAGATTCGCAGTGTCTACGGCGACCCGCAACGGATGGTCGACACTTACTTCAAGCCTTACCCCGGCTATTACTTCACCGGCGACGGCGCGCGGCGCGACGAAGACGGCGACTACTGGATCACCGGGCGTATCGACGACGTGATCAATGTGTCCGGGCACCGCATCGGTACCGCCGAAGTGGAAAGCGCCCTGGTGCTGCATGACAGCATTGCCGAAGCGGCGGTGGTCGGTTATCCCCACGACATCAAGGGCCAGGGCATCTATGCCTTCGTCACCCCCATGAACGGCACCGAGGCCAACGACGAACTGAAAAAAGCACTGCTGGCGCATGTCGGCGAGGAAATCGGCAGCTTCGCCAAACCGGACTTGATCCAGTGGGCCCCGGCATTGCCGAAAACCCGTTCGGGCAAGATCATGCGGCGGATTCTGCGCAAGATCGCCTGCAACGAGCTGGACTCCTTGGGCGATACTTCGACCCTGGCTGATCCCGGCGTGGTCCAGGACCTGGTCGATAAACGCCTGAACCAGTAAGGTGCGCGCGCGCCCTCCGCCCCATGGGATCGCTCCCACGCCTAATCGCCGTGTGCGAGGCCATACCGCGCGCCCCCCTGTAGGAGCGAGCTTGCTCGCGATGGACGTTAACGATAACGCGTGTTGTCTGGATAAGCGCGGCGCATTTGAGTCCATCGCGAGCAAGCTCGCTCCTACAGGGGCATCGAGCCAAGGTCATGCCCCCCTTTTTTTCACCACTGAGTCGCCATGGAATTCATCCGCAGCCGCATCGAAACCCAGATCATGAGCCTGACCGGTCTGTCCCTGGGCAAGCTCGACCTGGAAAACCCCAAGGGCGATCCCGGCCTGTTCGGACCCGATTCGGTGAGCTGGCAAGTGCATGGCGACTTCAGCAGCATGCTGATCGGCGGCATCAGCGCCCTGATGCTGCAAGCCCTGCACCCACTGGCCCTGGCCGGCGTCTGGGACCATTCGAATTTTCGCCAGGACATGCTCGGCCGCTTGCGGCGCACCGGGCAATTCATTTCCGGCACCACGTTCGGTTCGCGAAAGGACGCCGACTGGCTGATCGAGAAAGTCCGCACCATCCACCTGCAAGTGACCGGCACGGCCCCTGATGGCCGACCTTATGCCGCCAGCGACCCCGAACTGCTGACCTGGGTCCATGTAGCCGAGGTCAGCAATTTCCTCGCCGCGCACCTGCGTTACCGCAATCCCACGCTGTCCCTGGCGGACCAGGATCGCTACTACGCCGAAATCGCCATGGTTGCAGAGCGCCTGGGGGCACGTGATGTGCCCCGGTCACGCCAGGCCATTGCCGACTACCTTGAGCAAATGCGCCCACACCTGCTGTGCGACGAGCGCAGTCGGGAAGTGTTGCGCCTGCTGTTGGACGCCCCCGCCCCCAGCCGCCTGGCCAAGCCTTTCGGCGGATTGATGATGCAGGCCGGGATTGACCTGCTGCCGGACTGGGCCAGCGACATGCTGGGCGTGAACCAGGGCATGCTGCAACGCAAGCTGATCCGCGCCAGCGTCAACCGCAGCGCGCCGATGTTGCGCTGGGCGGTGCGTAATGGCTCGGTGCAACGGGCGAGGCGACGGATGGGGTTGTAGGAGCGAAGCTTGCTCGCGAAAGCCTGACCGTCAACAGAATACCTACAGGATTGCACCCTGTAGGAGCGAGCTCGCTCGCGAAGAACGCAAAGACGACACGTGCTGTCTGATGCTACGCGTTATCGCTGACGTCCATCGTCGGAACGCCGTCCGGAGCAAGCTCGCTCCTACAGGTTCTTCTCCCCTATAGCTGTTAAACTCCCGCGCCCAAATTCCCTCCTGCAAGGCGCCCAGCATGTCTTCCTTGATTCAGGCGCTGCGCGCCGCCCTCGATCGTCGCCAGGACCTGCTCGCCGAGCTGCACCGGCAAGGCACCGATTGCTACCGGCTGTTCCATGGCAGCCAGGAAGGCGCAGGCGGCCTGACCATCGACCGCTACGGCCCGCAACTGCTGGTGCAAAGCTTCCACCAGTCCCTGGAGCGCGATGCCCTGCTGCAACTGCACGACGCCGTCGACCAGCACCTCGGCCTCGAGACCCTGCTGGTGTACAACGACCGCTCCCGGGGCAACTCGCGCATCGACCGCGAAGACACGGTCTATCGCGCCGATGAAGCCGCCCTGCAAGACCTGATCGGCCATGAATGGGGCCTGAACTACAGGGTTCGCGGTCGCCATGCAGGCCAGGACCCCCTGCTGTTCCTCGACCTGCGCAACACCCGAGGCTGGGTCAAGGCGCACAGCCAGGACAAAACAGTGCTGAACCTGTTCGCCTATACCTGCGGCGTCGGTTTGAGCGCCGCAGCCGGTGGCGCCCGCGAGGTGTGCAACCTGGACTTTGCCGAAGGCAACCTGGCGGTCGGGCGAGAGAATGGCCTGCTCAATCCGCAGCTGCCAGGCATGCAGTTCATCCAGTCCGATTATTTCCCGGCGATCCGCCAGTTGGCCGGCCTGCCCGTCAGCCAGCGTCGCGGGCACAAGCTGCCGAGCTATCCGCGCCTGGAATCGCGCCAGTACGATCTGGTGCTCCTGGATCCGCCGGCCTGGGCCAAGAGCGCATTCGGCACCGTCGACCTGCTGCGCGACTACCAGAGCCTGCTGAAACCGGCGTTGCTGACCACCGCCGACGATGGCGTGCTGATCTGCTGCAACAACCTGGCAAAAGTCAGCATGGACGACTGGCGCGACCAGGTTTTGCGCTGCGCCGAGAAAGCCGGGCGTCCGGTGCGGGAGTGGACAGTGATGAAACCGGGCGGCGATTTCCCGTCCATGGACCAACAGCCGCCGCTGAAAACGCTGATCCTGCAACTCTGAGATTAAGCAATAACGTAAAACAAATCCTGAAAGCGCAGTGACTTCGGAACCAGAATCGCGTGCCATACTCCAAGGCACTCCGATTCAGACAAATGAAGCCGCACATGCCCAAAGGATTGATTCGCGCCATTGGCGCTCTGTTGACCGCGCTGGCCCTCTACAGCCTGCTGGGGTTTCTGATTTTGCCGGGTATCGCGTTGCGAGTGGCCAACCAGCAGTTGGCCAACTATGCCACGACGCCCGCTACGATCCAGCGAATCGAGCTCAACCCGTTCAGCCTTGAAGTCACCCTCTGGGGCCTTGTCATTGGTGAGCCGGGCAAGGAACAGGTCGGCTTCGAGCGCCTGTACGCCAATCTGCAGATCGACAGCCTCTGGACCAAGGCGCTGCACCTGTCTGATATCGAGCTGGACAAACCCAAGACCGAAATCCTCTTCGGCAAGGACGGCAAGCTCAACCTGCTGGGGTTGTTCAAACTGCCCGCCAGCGAGCCGACTCCGGCCGATCCGGATGCCAAACCGTTCCCCCTGCGTGTCGAGCGCGTCAAACTGGCCCGCGGCTACGTGCACTTCCAGGATGCACGCCCCAGTGAACCCATCGAATTCCTCTACGACAAGCTCGATTTCGAACTGAAGAACCTCAGCACCCTGCCCGAAGACAGTGCCGACATGACCTTGATGGCCGTCGGCCCGGGAGGCGGTCAGCTCGACTGGACCGGCAACTTCAGCCTGATCCCGCTTGCCTCCGAAGGTAAGCTGAAAATCACCGATGGCAAGATGAAGTCCTTTTGGCCCTATGTGCGCGACGCAGTGCCACTGGTGCTCGAAGAGGGCGTGCTCAACCTCAGCACCGACTACAAGCTGAACTTGTCCAAGGAAACCGAGCTGCTGCTGAGTAACGTCGCAGTCAATGTTGCGCCCTTCGCCATCAAGGCTCCGGACGGCCGACCGCTGGCGAAACTGGCGCGCCTGGACATCAGCGAAACCACAGTGGACCTGGCCAGGCAACAGGTAGTGGTCGGCAAGATCCGCAGCCAGAAACTGGAAACCTGGGCCGCCCTTGAGGCCGATGGACAACTGGATTGGCAGAAGCTGTTTGCCAGCCAACCGTCCAAAGCGGCCACCAAGGCCAACGCCGAACCCGCTAGCACCCCGGCGGCCGCCGATTCACCGAAATCTGAACCGGCGCCAGCGAGCAAACCCTGGCAAGTGCTGCTCAAGGATGTCCAGCTGCGCGACTACCAGGTGCATCTGGCTGACCGCAAGGCGCAACCGCCCGTGGCACTGGACGTCGGCCCGCTGAACCTGGACTTGCAGAATTTCGACAGCCTCAATGGCTCGCCCTTCAAACTCAAGGTCGATACGGGCGTGGGCAAGCAAGGCAAGCTTCTGGCGGACGGAGAGGTCAACCTGGCCCCGGTCAGCGCCAGACTGAACGTGCACACCAAGGACATCGACCTGCGGGTCGCGCAGTCCTATATCAACCCGTTCATTCGCCTCGAACTGCGCAGTGGCATGCTCGGCAGTGATCTGGCAGTCGATCTGAAAAGCACCGAGCCGCTGGCGTTCAGCGTCACTGGCCGCGCTCAGGTCGATCAGCTACACACCCTCGACACCCTGAAAACCCGCGACTTCCTCAAGTGGCAGCAACTGGTGCTCGAAGGCCTGAACTATCAGCACGGCGACAGGCTGTCGATCGACAAGGTCAACCTGTTCCAGCCCTATGCGCGTTTCATGATCAACGACGATCGCACCACTAACGTCGATGACCTGCTGATCCCGCAACCGCCTGAAGCCACTGCCAGGACCGCCGCGGCCAAACCCGCCGCCGAGGACAAACCGCTGGGCATTCACATTGGCGGCATTGCCATCAATGACGGCTCGGCCAACTTCGCCGACTTCAGCCTGACGCCGAACTTCGCCACTGCCGTCCAACAGCTCAATGGACAGATCGGCACCATCGACAGTCGCCAGGCGAAGCCGGCCAGTGTCGACATCAAAGGCAAGGTCGACCGCTATGCGCCGGTGACCATCAAGGGTTCGGTCAACCCGTTCGACCCGATGGCCAGTCTCGACATCGCCACCAGTTTCAAACGGGTGGAACTGACGACGCTGACGCCCTACTCCGGCAAATTCGCGGGCTACCGCATCCGCAAGGGCCGGCTCAATCTCGACCTGCACTACATGATCACCAAAGGCCAGTTAAAGGCCGAAAACAAGGTGGTGGTCGAACAACTGCAACTGGGTGAAAAAGTCGACAGTCCGGATGCGGTAAGCCTGCCATTGAAACTCGCCATCGCCTTGCTGAAAGACGTGGATGGCAAGATTTCCATCGAGCTGCCGGTGACCGGTGACCTGAACAACCCGCAGTTCAGCGTCATGCCTATCATCTGGCAGACCCTGCGCAACCTGGTCGTCAAGGCTGCCGCTGCGCCATTCAAGATGATTGGTGGCCTGGTCAGTGGCGGTGGTTCGCAAGATCTGGGCACGGTCTCGTTTGCGCCGGGTTCCAGCGACCTGAGCAAGGAGGCCGAGGGCTCGTTGATCAAACTGTCCCAGGCGCTCAAGGAGCGTCCGGCCCTGCGCCTGGAGATCGAGGGGACTGCAGCGCAAAGCAGTGATGGCCCGCTGATTGCCGAGCAACGCCTGGAACGGGAATACAAGTACAACTACTACAAAATGCTGCAGCGCCGTGGTGACAAGGTGCCGGCCAACGCCGCGCTGGTGGAAGTACCGGACAGCGAGAAAGGACCGCTGCTGGAAGGCATTTACCGCACCCGTCTGAAAACTCAGCCCCCCGCCGAATGGAAGGATCTGGGCAAAGAAGAACGCACCGCGAAGATGCGCGAGGGCGTGATCAACTTCTGGAGTTCCAGCGACGTGTTGTTGCGCCAGCTGGGTCAGGATCGCGCCAGCAGCATCAAGGACTACCTGGTCGACAAGGCTCAGTTGGACGACGAGCGCGTGTACTTCGTCGACGCCAGCCTGGGTCAGGCGGAAAGCGACGGTCGGGTGATCACCCCGCTGCATCTGGATGCCGAATGATGCTCAGGCCATGGCTGACAGGCCTGGCCCTGGCGTTGGCTGCGAACCACGCGTCGGCCGCGGATACCCTGCGCTGCGGCAGTCAACTGATCAGCGTCGGAGACAGGTCCGGCGAGGTGCTGCAGAAATGCGGAGAACCGGTCAGCCGCGATGTGCTGGGCTACAAACGCAGTGTCGACCGACGGGAAGAGTTCCAGGTCGAGGAATGGACCTACGGGCCAAACGGCGGGATGTACCAGTACTTGCGGTTTGAAGGTAATCGGTTGAAGCAGATCACCAGCAAGCGCGGTAACTGAAGATCAAAAGATCGTCCAAATGGATTGAATACCTGTAGGAGCCGGCTTGCCGGCGAAGGCGGTGTGTCAGTCGACACTGTTATTGACTGACAGGCCGCCTTCGCCGGCAAGCCGGCTCCTACAGGGGATCGGCGTACACCTGTCGAAGCTGCTATCTTTTGCTTTTGCCAATAGAACAGGCCCCGAACACGAATGTCCGGGGCCTGTAACGGCCACGTCCTTGTGGCCTTTCGCATGAACTCTCAAGTTGCGGCAGACGTATGACTCGGCTCGTCTACCGCGCCTTCTCCCGGTTCAGGCGAGAAGTCGTGCCTTACTCGGCTTTCAGGCCGTCAGCGGAGACCGCTTGGACGCCCTTGATTTTCTTGGCGATAGCCACGGCGGTGGTTTTCTGTGCGTCAGTCACGGCAACGGTAGACGACAGGGAAACAACACCTTTGTTGGTTTCAACCTTGATGTCAGTACCAGGGATGCCTTTTTCGGTGACCAGGTCTGCTTTGACTTTGGTGGTGATCCAGGTATCAGAAGTAGCTTCTTTGACTTCGGTAACTTCACCGGCAGCCAGCACCATTGGCGCTTGAGTGGCTTGAGTCTGGGCAAATGCAACGTTGCCCAGGGTCAGGGTCAGCGCGGTAGCAGTAGCGGCAGCGATAGCGAACTTCTTCATACGAGTAACTCCTGTTTTTTCATAAAGTCTGCTGCGTGTCTTGTCAGCAGGGTTACTGGGTACGTTGCGAACGCTGTGCCAAGTTTGAGACAGACAATAAATCCTTATAAAACATAAACTTAACAAAAAGGCTAATTTTCGGAATCATGCAAATTGCATGACTGCGAAATTATCTACATGCAAGTTGCGGGTTTTGCCGTGGGCCTAAGGCCATGAATTGTCGGGGTTTTCTTGATTTTGGAGATTTGAAGGAGTTTGTCAAAAAAAAGCCCCGCTTTTAAGGGCGGGGCTTTGGCGTACTAAAGCTTAGTGAAACGTTAACTGGCAGCGGCAGCGGCAGCGGTGCAACCTTTAGGCAAGTAATCCTCGCCCGCGGTGCTGGTGCAAACCCAGCCAGTCGTCGAGCGCGTCAGCGTGATCGTCTTGCCGAGAACCGGTGCAGGCGCGTTAACGATCGTACAAACAATGGTCCCAGTACCATCAGTGGCTGTACCGGACGCTGCCAGCGTGCAGTTTGGAGTTGGAGTAACCCCACCAATTGCCGCCACATTCGCCGGACTGGTCCCGTTATTCATAAGGTCTTCAAACGGTATCTTCAGCGCCGAAATCTCCGCCAGGCCAGCGGTAACCTTGGCCTTCGCCTGATACTTCGAGTAAGCCGGCAACGCAAACGTCGCCAAAATCCCAATGATCGCCACAACGATCAACAACTCAATCAGCGTAAAACCTTTCTGAGTATTCATAGACAAGCTCCATGCATGAGTCGAAATCTCATGACCTGAATTAGCCCCAGCACAGTCCATGCCAAGCCTGTCAGCTGCTACTTCCTGGGGTTTCAGCGCAGGCATCGCCTTTTCCTACCCCCAGGATCCGCACTATCTGACAATTATTGTCACCTCAGTCCCACGGGTTTGGCTCCGCCGCTTGACTAGGCTATAAGTCATGCACTGTCTGCGTCCGGTATCCCCATGAATGACATCGCCCTTAGCGGCCTGGCCAAGCAATTGGTCCTGGCCGAACTGCTCACTGACAAAAGCGCGCAACAGGCGTATCAGCAAGCCCAGCGCAACCGGATTTCCCTGGTCAGCTACCTGGTGCAAAACAAACTGGTGAATAGCCGTCAGGTTGCCGAGATTGCCTCGGAGCATTTCGGCATGGCGCTGCTGGATCTCCACTGCCTGGATAAAGAGTCACAACCCAAAGGACTGGTCAGCGAGAAACTGGTCCGCCAGCACCACGCCCTGCCCCTGTGGCGGCGCGGCAACAAACTGTTCGTGGGGGTTTCCGACCCGACCAATCACCAGGCCATCAACGACATCCAGTTCAGCACCGGGCTCAGTACCGAAGCCATTCTGGTCGAAGACGAAAAACTCTCGGACGCCATCGAGAAATTCTTCGACAGCCACAGTACCGGCCTGGAAGACATGGCCGACGTTGACCTCGATGGCGTGGACATCGAGTCGATCGATGACAACCGTCAGGACGCCATCGCCGGACAGGATACCGAGGACGCACCCGTGGTGCGTTTCGTTCACAAGATGTTGCTCGATGCGATCAAAAGCGGTTCCTCCGACCTGCACTTCGAACCCTACGAAAAATCCTACCGCGTGCGGATGCGCACCGACGGCATGCTGCGGGAAGTCGCCAAGCCGCCGATTCAATTGGCCAACCGCATCGCTTCGCGGCTGAAAGTCATGGCCAGCCTCGATATCTCCGAACGACGCCGGCCCCAGGACGGGCGGATCAAGATGCGCCTGTCCAAGAGCAAGTCCATCGACTTTCGGGTCAACACCTTGCCGACCCTGTGGGGGGAGAAAGTGGTGATCCGGATCCTCGATCCGTCCAGCGCGCAAATGGGCATCGATGCCCTCGGCTACGAGCCCGATCAGAAAGACTTGTTCATGGCCGCACTCAAGCAGCCACAGGGGATGATTCTGGTGACCGGGCCCACCGGGTCGGGCAAGACCGTGTCGCTCTACACCGGCCTGAATATCCTCAATACCGTGGACATCAACATCTCCACCGCCGAAGACCCGGTGGAGATCAACATGGAAGGCATCAACCAGGTCAACGTCAATCCCAAGCAGGGCCTGGGATTCGCCCAGGCCCTGCGTTCGTTTCTGCGTCAGGATCCGGACGTGATCATGGTGGGCGAGATCCGCGACCTGGAAACAGCGGAAATCGCCATCAAGGCCGCCCAGACCGGGCACCTGGTGCTGTCGACCCTGCACACCAACAGCGCTGCGGAAACCCTGACCCGCCTGCACAACATGGGCATCCAGGGCTTCAACATCGCTACTTCGGTGAGCCTGATCATCGCCCAACGCCTGGCGCGTAAACTGTGCAGCCATTGCAAGCGACCGATCGAGATTCCCCGGGAGGCGCTACTAAAGGAAGGTTTCCCCGCGGATCGCATCGGCTCGTTCACGATCTATGAGCCAGTCGGTTGCGATCACTGCAACAACGGTTACAAAGGGCGCGTAGGGATTTATGAAGTGGTGAAGAACACTCCCGAGTTGCAACGGCTGATCATGGCGGAGGGCAACTCGCTGGAAATCGATACCCAGATGCGTAGAGACGGGTTCAACGACCTGCGCACTTCCGGGTTGATCAAGGCCATGCAGGGCATCACCAGCCTTGAAGAAATCAACCGGGTCACCAAGGACTGAACATGGCGGTCAAGGCAGCAAAAATCAGCGTGTATGCCTGGGAAGGCACGGACAGGAAAGGCACGAGAATGACCGGCGAACTCAGCGGTCAGAACCCGGCGCTGATCAAGGCGCAATTGCGTAAACAAGGGATCAATCCCGGCAAGGTGCGCAAGAAATCCGCCTCGATATTCAACCTGGGCAAGCGCATCAAGGCCCATGACATTGCCCTGTTCACCCGACAGATGGCGACCATGATGAAAGCCGGCGTGCCGCTGTTGCAATCGTTCGACATCATCGGCGAAGGCTTCGATAACCCGGCCATGCGCAAACTGGTGGACGAGGTGAAACAGGAAGTCGCGGCAGGCAACAGCTTTGCCGCGGCGCTGCGCAAAAAACCCCAATATTTCGATGAGCTCTACTGCAACCTGGTCGATGCCGGCGAACAGGCCGGCGCCCTGGACACCCTGTTGGAGCGGGTAGCGACCTACAAGGAAAAGAGCGAAAGCCTCAAGGCGAAGATCAAGAAAGCCATGACTTACCCGATCGCTGTGATATTCGTCGCGATCATCGTGACCGGGATCCTGCTGGTCAAGGTGGTGCCGCAGTTCGAGTCGGTGTTCAAGGGGTTTGGCGCCGAACTGCCAGCCTTCACCGTGATGGTCATCGGCCTCTCGGAATTCATGCAGGAATGGTGGTGGGTGATGCTCGGCGTACTGATCGCCGCATTTTTCGGCCTGCGACACGCGTTCAAGACGTCCCAAGGCTTTCGGGACCGGACGGACACCTGGCTGTTGAAACTGCCGTTGGTGGGCACCTTGATGTACAAGTCCGCCGTGGCCCGTTATGCCCGTACGCTGTCGACCACCTTCGCCGCGGGGGTGCCGTTGGTCGAGGCACTGGAGTCAGTGGCGGGCGCCACCGGCAACATCGTGTTCAAGCGCGCCGTGCTGCGCATCAGGCAGGACGTGGCGACCGGCATGCAGCTGAATTTTTCCATGCGCTCCTCCGGCATCTTTCCGAACATGGCGATCCAGATGACGGCCATTGGCGAAGAGTCCGGGGCGCTGGACGACATGCTCGACAAGGTCGCGAGTTTCTACGAAGAAGAAGTGGACAACATGGTCGATAACCTCACCAGCCTGATGGAACCGTTCATCATGGTGGTACTGGGGGTTGTCGTCGGTGGCCTGGTGGTTGCGATGTACCTGCCCATCTTCCAACTCGGCGCTGCGATCTGACATGCCCTTGAACGAGATTCTGACTGTCTATCCACTGGCCTTCGTCGTCGTTGCCGCAGTGGTCGGCCTGCTGGTCGGCAGCTTCCTCAATGTGGTGATCTGGCGCCTGCCGAAAATGCTCGAGCGTGAGTGGCGACTGCAGGCCCATGACATCCTGGGCTTGCCTGAGGACACGCCCCTGCCGACTTACAACCTGCTGCTGCCCCACTCTCAATGCCCGCACTGCAGCCACCGGATTCGGGCCTGGGAAAACATTCCGGTGCTCAGTTATGCGTTTCTGCGAGGGCGATGTTCAAGCTGCAAGACGCCGATCAGCAAACGCTACCCGTTGACCGAACTGGTCTGCGGGCTGCTGTCGGCGTTCATCGCCTGGCACTTCGGGTTCGGTTGGCCGGCGTGCATGGTGCTCGTCCTGACCTGGGGCCTGTTGGCCATGAGCCTGATCGACGCAGAGCACCAGCTGCTGCCGGATGTGCTGGTACTCCCCCTGATGTGGCTCGGATTGATCGTCAACAGTTTCGGTCTGTTCGCGCCGTTGCAGGAGGCATTGTGGGGCGCGATAGCCGGCTACACGGCGCTGTGGTCGGTGTTCTGGCTGTTCAAGCTGGTCACCGGCAAGGACGGCATGGGCCACGGTGATTTCAAGCTGTTGGCGATGTTCGGCGCCTGGGGCGGCTGGCAGATCCTGCCACTGACCCTCCTGTTGTCATCCCTGGTGGGCGCCGTTATCGGCGTGATCTGGCTGCGCATGCGCAACGCGCAAACCTCGACACCGATCCCTTTCGGCCCCTATCTGGCAATTGCCGGCTGGATTGCCTTGCTCTGGGGTGGTCAAATAACCGACTTCTATTGGCAGTTTGTCGGTTTGAAATGAATACCCTTGTGGAAAAACCCTGGATTCTCGGCCTGACCGGCGGCATCGGCAGTGGCAAAAGCGCGGCTGCCCAGCACTTCATCGACCTGGGCGTGCACCTGGTGGACGCCGACCATGCGGCGCGTTGGGTGGTGGAACCGGGGCGCCCGGCCTTGGCGAAGATTGCCGAACACTTCGGTCCCGGCGTGCTGCAAGCCGACGGGCAGCTGGATCGCGCGGCGCTGCGCAAACTGATATTTGAAGTGCCGGAAGAACGTCGCTGGCTCGAAGCACTGCTGCATCCGTTGATCGCGAGGGAAATCGCCGATCATCTGGCCAAGGCACAATCGCCTTATGCGATTCTGGTTTCGCCGTTGCTGATCGAGTCGGGTCAGTACGCCATGACCCAACGGGTGCTGGTGATCGATGCGCCCGAACAGCTACAGATCGAACGTACCCTGCAGCGCGACCAGACCAGCGAACAACAGGTCCAGGCGATCCTCAAGGCCCAGTCCAGCCGCCACGATCGCCTGAGCCATGCCGACGATGTGGTGGTCAATGACCGCGACCTCGCCTGGCTGCACAGCGAGGTCGAACGCCTGCATCACTTTTACCTTACATTGCGTGGAGGCCAGTCATGAGCCAAACCCCAACCGTCGATTGCCCAACCTGCGGCGCACCTGTCGATTGGAGCCCCGAAAGCAAATTCCGGCCATTCTGTTCGGATCGTTGCAAACTGATCGACCTGGGCGCCTGGGCGTCGGAAGAACACAAGATTCCGGTGAGCCCGGATGCCGAAGACGACATGTTCAGCGAAGATTTCGAGCCGCGTCACTGATCCGGGTTTGTCGTTGGATCAAGATTTGGGATCGTCGTCATTCCAGGGCGCCGAAAGGTAGCGCGTGCGGTTGAAGGTCTCCAGCCACTCGGGACAGAACACCACCAGCGCGCTGACCACCATGCCGTTGATAAACGCTTCGGGAAAAATGATCAGCCACAGGTAACCGACAAAGTCTTCCAGCCAATAGGGCATGGCAAAACGTTCGTCGAACCACAGCAACCACAGCGCCAGCAGCAGGCACAGCAACGCCGAGAGCGCCGCCGCAAAAAAACCGGAAACGAAGATATACACAAAGGGATTTCGCGGCTGCGCCCGCTCCACCAGGATTGCACAGCACTCGGTGACCAGTACCGGCAGCAGAATCAGCAACGCACCATTGACCCCCATCGCCGCCAGATCCTGGCGCCCGAGCAGCACCAGCCCCGCTTGCGCGACCAACCCGCCGACAATCGCCAATGGCCAGTCGAGCAACAGGGTCACGGCTGTCATGCCGATGAAGTGGTAGGAGACACCGGTATCGAAGTCCCGTCGCACCAGCCACAACATGAACAGCGCGAACACCGTGCCGAACAGCAAATGCTGGCGGCGGCTGTCACTGAACAACTCGACCCACGGCGCTCGCGCGACAGCCCAGATCAGCACCGGCGCATAGATCAACCACCCTACCGCAAGGGACTCAGGTGACAGTAACTCGGCGCCGATCATCGCAGGGCACACTCCCTTGTCTTGCCTAAAGAGAACAGACCCTCAGTCTACACCGCCCTGGGCCAGCGCTTCGACGTCAGGCCCAATGCCGTGGATCGTCCATCACCGCCTCGTGCTCGGCGAATAGCCTGGGTAATTCGGCCTTGAGAAAGTCCACCCAGGTCCGGACCTTGGCATCGAGAAAGCGCCGTGACGGGTACAGCGCATACACCGTGCGCTGGCGGGGGCGCCAGGCCGGCAGCAAGCGCAACAAAGTGCCATCGCTCAAGGGGCGAGTCGCGGTATAGAACGGAATCAGGCTGACCCCCATCCCGGCCTCCGACGCCTTGACCATCGATTCGGCGACGTTGCACTGAAAGGTTTTCGCCGGGCTGACCGCCTGTTCGCCATGCTCGTCCTGGAATACCCATTCATCGCTGTACAAGGGGTCCACCATGCGCAGGCACTGATGCTCGTTCAGCGCCAGCGGCGTGTGCGGTACACCACGCCGCTGCAGGTACGCCGGGGAGGCGCAGAGCACGCTGTAGACCTGTCCGATGGACTGGGCGACCAATTGCGAATCGGCCAGTTCGTGGGCGATCGAAATCACCACATCGTGCCCTTCCTCCAGCGGATCGGGATTGCGCTGCGACAGGGTCAACTCGAACACTACATCGGGATAAAGCTCGCTGTAGCGGGCGATCAATGGCGTGATCAGCACGCCCAGGCCATTCATGCTGTGCACCCGCAGGCGCCCACTCGGCTTGAGGTGCGCACCGCGGGCTTCTGCCGTTGCCTCCTCCATTTCTTCGAGTATTTGTCGACTGCGCAACAGGAACCGCTCACCGGCCTCGGTCAGGCTCAACCGACGCGTAGTGCGTTGCAGCAAGCGAGCCTGAACATGCTGCTCCAGATCCGCCACCAGTCGCGACACTTGCGCAGTCGACAGGTCCAGCGCATCGGCGGCAGCGGTAAAACTTGCGCAGTCCACCACGCGGACGAACACCCGCATGTTGTTCAGCAGGTCCATGGGCCCTCCAGGGGCAAGGATTGTTACGTTTCTTGTAAAGCTGAATCAGACCCTAGCCTCTTTATCAGCCAAGGGCAAAGACTAGAATTGCGGTATCGGAATCAACACGGAGCACGGAAAAATGAAAACCCTGATCAGCCTGTTCCTGACCGTTGTCGCCACCTCGGCCATGGCCGCTGGCAACGAGCCAGCTGCCACCCCGTACAACCCGGCGCAGCCGCTGGACATCGCCCAAGTGGTTTCAGTGACCGACACCGCAACCTCATGCGACGTTGTGCCGGCGACCATGGTTTACATCGATCATCAAGGCCAGACCCATAGCGTGACGTATCAAGTGATGGGTAATTGCATGAGCAATCTGTGATCGCTGCTTCATAGCAGCGTCCACGTATAGCTGAGGATCAAGCGGTTCTCATCGATGTCACTGCGGTAGTTGGAACGCGCCATCACATTGCGTACGCGGATACCCAGGCCCTTGAGGCTGCCGCTCTGCAGCACATAGCCGAGATCCAGATCACGTTCGCGATCCTTGCCTTCAAAACCCAGGCCGGTATCGACATTGCTGCCGGTGATGTAGCGCACAGTACTGGTCAGCCCCGGCACGCCAAGGGCCGCGAAATCGTAGTCGTAACGCGCCTGCCAGGAGCGCTCATCGGTGTAGGCGAACTCGTAGGTCGGCACTTCGTTGCCCAGCGGACTGATATTGGCAAAGACCCGCGGGAAGGCGCTGTCGCCGAACATGCCCTGGTAACCCAGATAAAACGTGTGGCCGCCGCGTTTGGCCGACAGCAGGGAGAAGAACGCCTGGTTGTCGATATTGCCCAGCAGCTTTTTGCCATCTTCGCGAGAATCGTAATAACCGAGGTTGGCGCCCAGGGTCCAGTTGCCCAGCGGCTGGCTGTGCTTGAGGCCGAGAAAGCGCTGGTTATAGATATCTTCCAGTTGCCCGACCCAGGCGCTGACCGAGGTGCGTTTTTCATTGAAGGCGTAATCGGCGCCGGCAAAGTTGAAGCCGTCACTGCTGACCTGTCGCTGTGGTACATGACCGAGCATGGCTTGCATCTTTTCGTCGCCGGCCTCGTTGCGCAGGCTGGTGGACTTCAAGTGGCCACCTTGCAAGGTCAGGCCATTGATCTCGTTCGAGCTGATGCTTGCGCCCTGATAGCTGGGCGGCAGCAGACGGATATCGCTGAAGACCAGTACCGGCACGTTGGGTTGCAATTCACCCACCTTCAGCTCCGTCTTGGAGTAGCGCACCTTCAACGCGCCTTCGAGCCGGCTGTAATCATTGGCCGCGCGCCCGTCATCCTGCACCGGCAGCAAACCGGTATTGACCCGGTCCGGGCTGCTGTCGAGTTTGAGGCCGAGCAGGCCGATGACATCCACACCAAAACCGACCGGGCCTTGGGTGTAACCGGACTTGACGTTGAGGATGAAGCCCTGCGCCCATTCTTCGGCCTTCGATTGCCGGTTGGCGCCAACGATGTCGGAAAAGTCCCGGCTGAAATAGTAATTGCGCGCTTGCAAGGTCGCCGTGGTGTCTTCGATGAAGCCGCCTTCGGCGGCTATTGCACCGGCGGACAAACTCGAGACAACAGCCATGGACAACACGGAACCGGTTGTTGGGAGAATCTGTTTCATCGTTTTTTCTCTTGTTTTTATTGATCGACAGGTTGAAGTGCTTCAGCCACAGCGGCTTCGCTGCGAGTAACAGGACGACGGGCGTTTAACAGCACGTGGGTGACCATGCCGAAAATCAGCCCCCAAAATGCAGCGGACAACCCCAACAACGACATACCCGACGCCGTGGTGAGAAAGGTCACCAGTGCCGCTTCGCGATCCTTGGGCACGGCCATGGCGCCGGCCAACGCCCCGGCAATGGCGGCGAACAGCGCCAGCCCGGCCAGGGCCGCGATCAGTTCTCTGGGGAATGCCGAAAACAGTGAAACCAGGGTGGCACCGAAAATCCCCAACACCAGGTAACACAGGCCACCCACGACCCCGGCCACATAGCGCTTGCCGGGGTTTTCATGGGCCTCGCGGCCGGTGCATATGGCCGCGGTGATCGCCGCCAGATTCAGCCCGTGACACCCGAACGGGGCCAACAGCGCCGAGCCCAACGCACTGCTGGCGATGATCGGGCCGGCCGGCGTCGAGTAGCCGCTGGCTCGCAGCACTGCCATGCCGGGAACAAACTGGCCGGTCAGCGCCACCATCACCAGCGGCAAGGCAATGTTCAGGGTCGCGCCCAGGCTGAACGTCGGGGTGATCCACACCGGCGTGGCAAAACCGATCACCAGCGCGTCAAGGCGCAGATCACCGCCAACAAAGGCGAGCGAACACCCCACCAGCAACACCATCAGCACCGCATAGCGCGGCATCACCCGCTTGCAGACCAGGTAGGTGGCAAACATCGCCAGCACCAGCACCGGCTTGCCCTGCAACGAGACGAACAACCCGGTGCCGAAGCTGAACAGAATCCCGGCCAGCATCGCTGCCGCGATCGCCGCCGGCAGTTTGCCGATGATCCGGTCAAACGCCCCGGACACCCCGACCAGAAAAATAATCAGGCTGCTGACCAGGTAAGCCCCCACCGCCTCCGGCATCGAGATCCCGGGCAACAGCGCCACCAGCAACGCCGAACCCGGCGCCGACCACGCGATGATCACCGGTACCCGGTAACGCAGGCTCAGGCCTATTCCGAGCACGGCGCTGCCGATGGAAATCGCCCAGACCCAGGACGACAACACCTCTCGCGAGAGGTGCGCGGTCTCGGCCGCCTGGAAGATGATCACCAGCGGGCCGGCGTAGGAAATCACCGTGGCGATAAATCCGGCGACTGCTGCCGACAGGGAAAAGTCCTGGATTAACGCTTTCATGAAACCTCGCCGACAGCCCCGTCAGGCGATTTTTGCTGGGAGGCAGGCAGCTGTTGCCGGGCACTGCGCCGGCTGCTGATGGCGAACACGGTCATGGCTATCGCGGCCACTGCACCGGGCAAGGCAAAGGCCATGAAATTCAACTGCAACGGCAGGTTGATCCCGAGCAAGGCACCGCCCAGCAAAGGCCCGACGATGGCGCCGTTGCGTCCGATGCCCGACGCCCAGCCCAGGCCGGTGGAGCGAATGGTCATGGAGTAGAACTGCGCGGCGCAGGCGTACAACAGGATCTGCGAGCCGATGGTGGTCGCGCCGGCAATGGCGATCAGCAGGTACAACACCGGCATCGGGCTGTTGAACCCCAGCAAGGTGATCGAAACGGCGGCACCGGCGAAGAACACCGCTAACACCCGCGGCAGATTGAGTTTATCCCCCAGCACACCGCCGCCGACCGCACCGAAAATGGCACCGAAGTTGAGCACCAGCAGGAACGACAGGCTCGAGCCCAGGCTGTAACCGGCGTTGGCCATCAGTTTCGGCAGCCAGGAACTCAAGGCGTAGACCATCAGCAGGCAGCAGAAAAACGCCAGCCACAGCATCAGCGTACGCAGCGCCCGGCCTTCGCGGAACAGTTGCAGCACCGGAGTACCAGTACCCTTGGCATCGCTCATGTGCAGTTGATCGCCGGTTTGCGCGACATAAGCCGGATCGATCCGCTGCAGGATGGTGCGCGCCTCTTCATTGCGCCCCTGGCGCAGCATGAAACCCACCGACTCGGGCAGGAAGTACATGATCAGCGGCAACAACAGCAACGGCAGCACCGCCACGTAGAACACCGATTGCCAGCCAAAACTGGGGATCAGCACGATGCCGAGCCCCGCCGATAACATGCCGCCCACCGAATAGCCGCTGAACATGATCGCCACCAGCGTGCTGCGGATTTTCTTCGGCGCGTACTCGTTCATCAGCGCCACGACATTGGGCATCACCCCGCCAATGCCCAGGCCGGCAATAAATCGGCAAATACCAAACTCGGTGGGGTTGCGGGCAAATCCATTGAGCACGGTAAAACCGCTGAAGAGCATCACGCAGATCGTGATGGCTTTCTTGCGGCCAATCCTGTCTGACAGCGGCCCGAAGAACAGCGCGCCGAACATCATGCCGAACAGTGCATAACTTCCCAGCGCGCCCGCTTGCAAGGGACTGAGCCCCCACTCTTTCATCAGCATCGGCAGCACGACGCCGTAGATCACCAGATCGTAACCATCGAAGATGATGATCAGGGCACACCAGAACAGCACCATCCAGTGAAAACGGTTGAATCGTGCGTTGTCGATAACCTCATGTACGTCGATCTTGCGCATGGCATCTATCTCTTGTTGTTGTTTTAAGAGCGTCGTTAACGCGGCTAACGTCCCGTAAAGCCGAGGGTAAAGCTGCCAGGCACGGGGCAATATCCGCTGTGCGCAGATCACTATCCGTTTTGTGCAATGCCCTGAAACGGGCGCGTGGCGAGGTGGGTTGCGGGTATGTCGCGCAGCAGATCCGGCAGTTTTTTGACCTTGTGCGATAAACTGTCTTCTTTGCGATCGCATTTGAACGCTAAGCTTGGGCTTATGGATGACTCAGATTACTTACGCCTGCTGACCATCGCGGCCGAGCAAGCCAATGCGTTTCTCTCCAATGCCCGCAAATGGGAGCGTGAGCGTTGGGTGTGCCAGCGCCTGTTGCAGGGCCTGAACATTCCCTACCGCGCCGACGAGTTCGCACCGGCCGGAGAGCCGCCGGACGTGCTGTTCCGTGACGCCAGTTTCGAGGTGTTTTTCGTCCTCGACGAAGGGCGGCGACTCAACGACGAGTGGCGCGATGAACTGCAACGCCGGCGCAGCGCGTTTTCCCTGAGCCAGCTGGTGCGTCGCGAGGCCAAGCCCAGGCGCATTCCGGCCAATGAGTTCTTGCTGAGACTGGCACCGACCTTGCGCAAAAAAGCGCATAACTACAAAGAACGCGGCATGGACCTGGGGGAGCTGGACATCATTGCTTTCGCCAGCCTGAAGCGCGAAGTGCTGGACCTCAACAGTCATTTCCCGCCGCCTACCGAATACCTGCGTCAGGGCTGGCGTTCGTTGTCGCTGGTCGGGCCTACGTTCGCCCGGGTGTTGTTCGCGCACCCGGATGCGCCGGATTTCCTGCGCAGCAACCTGGGCCGCAGCATTGTGTTCGACGTCGGGATCAGCCTGTGACTCCATTGCAGGCATTGATTGCCGAAGTGCCGCAGCAGGGTCGCGTTCGCTGGATCGGCGTCCGCCCCGAGCGTCATGCACCCATGATCGAGCTCGATGCCGTAGAAGCACGTCTCGAGGCTGGCTTGACCGGTGATCGCGCCCGACCGGGCATACGCAATGCGCGCCAGGTGACGCTGATTCAATGGGAACACCTGGCCGTAATCAGTTCGCTGATGGGCCGCGCGGATGACCACCCGGTGCTACCTCAGGACCTGCGGCGCAATATCGTCGTCAGCGGCATCAATCTGTTCAGCCTCAAAGGCCGACGCTTCAGGATCGGCCAGGCGATTTTCGAAACCACTGGCTGGTGCCAGCCCTGTGCCCGCCTGCAAACCAACCTCGGCCCCGGGACCTTCCAGGCCGTGCGCGGACATGGCGGAATCACCGCCCGGGTGTTACAAAGTGGAATCATTCGCCTGGACGATCCGGTGCGCGTCGAGCCCGTCCCGGACAGCGGCTATGCTCCGTTCAACGTGGGATAAACCCGCTTGTAGCTTCCAGACATTCAGCAACGTCTACCTGACGAGGCCCGAAAATGACCAGCCGCCTGAAACCCGAAGACCAGAAGCATGTCGAAGAATACCTGCGACTGTCCCAACACCGTGTCGAGCGCCGGCCTTTTCGGCCGTGGATGCTCCTGGTGGTGGTATTGGCAGTGACCATTGGCCTGGGCCTGTTGAGCCGATTTATCAGTTACCTGACGCTATGAGCTGCCTGGCGCTCGCTCGGGTAATTGCACCGATTTCTTTTAGCCTTGCGAGATATCCCCATGACTCATCGTATTGTCATCGTTGGCGGCGGCGCCGGCGGTCTGGAGTTGGCTACCCGTCTGGGTAAGACTCTGGGCAAACGCGGTACGGCCAGCGTGATGCTGGTCGACGCGAACCTGACCCACATCTGGAAACCGCTGTTGCACGAAGTGGCGGCCGGCTCCCTGAACTCATCCGAAGATGAACTCAACTATGTTGCCCAGGCAAAATGGAACCACTTCGAGTTCCAGCTGGGGCGCATGAGCGGGCTCGATCGCACCCAGAAGAAGATCCAGCTGGCCGCAACCTATGATGAAGCCGGCGTGGAGCTGGTCCCTGCCCGTGAACTGGGCTACGACTCGCTGGTCATTGCCGTTGGCAGCACCACCAACGATTTCGGCACCCAGGGCGCGGCGCAACATTGCCTGTTCCTCGACACCCGCAAGCAGGCCGAACGCTTCCATCAGCAATTGCTCAACCATTACCTGCGCGCCCACGCCGGGCAAACCGACACGGTCGAGCAGATCAGCGTCGCCATCGTCGGTGCCGGCGCCACCGGGGTCGAACTGGCCGCCGAGCTGCACAACGCCGCCCATGAGCTGGCGGCCTATGGCCTGGACCGGATCAAACCGGAAAACATGCACATCACCCTGATCGAAGCCGGGCCACGGGTGTTGCCTGCACTACCGGAGCGGATTGGCGGGCCGGTGCATAAAACCCTGGAGAAACTCGGGGTCAATGTGATGACCAATGCTGCTGTCAGCGAAGTGACGACCGACAGCCTGATCACTGCCAATGGCAAAGTGATCAAGGCCAGCCTGAAAGTCTGGGCCGCCGGAATTCGCGCACCGGGCTTTCTCAAGGACATCGATGGCCTGGAAACCAACCGCATCAATCAACTGCAAGTGCTGCCGACCCTGCAAACCACCCGCGACGAAAACATCTTCGCCTTCGGTGACTGCGCGGCCTGCCCGCAGCCGGGAACCGATCGCAACGTGCCGCCAAGGGCCCAGGCTGCGCATCAACAGGCGTCGATGCTGGCCAAATCACTGAAATTGCGCATCGAAGGCAAGGCACTGCCAGAGTACAAGTACACCGACTATGGCTCGTTGATCTCGCTGTCGCGTTTTTCGGCTGTGGGTAACTTGATGGGCAACCTGACCGGCAGCGTGATGCTCGAAGGTTGGCTGGCGCGGATGTTTTACGTGTCGCTGTACCGCATGCACCAGATGGCGTTGTATGGCGCGTTCCGCACGGCGATGTTGATGCTGGGCAGCAAGATCGGGCGTGGGACTGAGCCTCGGCTGAAGCTGCACTAATCAGATTTCCCTGTAGGAGCGAGCTTGCTCGCGATGGTGTGTCAGTCAACATCAATGCGACTGACACACCATCGCGAGCAAGCT
>Ga0247818_10000289_pt1 | contig 31351 bp, 23 predicted proteins | sample 13C_Glucose_Day1_FD_192424 | JGI IMG/M metagenome (GOLD analysis project Ga0247818, IMG submission 192424) | Soil microbial communities from agricultural site in Penn Yan, New York, United States - 13C_Glucose_Day1 | ecosystem: Environmental > Terrestrial > Soil > Agricultural land | place...
CATCGAGCGCCAGCACCACCGCTTCACGGATCGATTCGTGCTCCAGCAGACAGGTTTCGATTTCACCGAGCTCGATGCGGAAGCCGCGAATCTTCACTTGATGGTCGATGCGACCGAGGTATTCCACCAGGCCATCGACGCGCTGGCGCACCAGGTCGCCGGTGCGGTAGATACGCCCGCCGCCGGCGACAAACGGATCGGCGACAAAGCGCTCCGCGGTCATGCCCGGACGCTGGTGATAACCCTGGGCCAGGCCCGCGCCACCGACGTACAACTCGCCCGTCACGCCTTGCGGCACCAACGCCAGGTCGGCGTCGAGAATGTAGGCCACGCGATCGCCGATCACGCTGCCGATCGGTACACTTGCGGCGCCCTCTTCCAGTACTTCAGGGGCGAGACCGGCCAGCGGCATGACCACGGTTTCGGTCGGGCCGTAGGCGTTGAAGAACTGGCTCGGCTGGAAGGCTGCGCGAATGCGTGCCAGGTGTTCACCGGTCAGCGCTTCGCCGCCGGTAATGATCATGCGCACCGGCAGGGTTTCATTTTGCGTTGCCAGCCATTGCGCCAACTGGCTGCCGTAGCTCGGCGTGAAACCGAGGACATTGATGTGATGACGACGGATCAGGCCGCAGATTTCTTCCGCGTCCCACTGCCCTTGAGCCCGCAGCACCACTTGCGCACCGCTGAGCAACGGCACCAGCAAACGCTCCGTGGCAGCGTCGAAGTTGATCGAATAGAAGTGCAGTTCGCAGTCATCGGCGCGCATGGCGAAGCGCTCGATCACCGCGCGGCAATGCATGGCGATTTCGCCGTGGGACACCACCACGCCTTTCGGCTTGCCGGTCGAGCCCGAGGTGTAGATCAGGTACGCCTGATGCTGCGCCAGGCTGATCAGCGGCAGCTCGGTGGCCGGGTAACTGACCAGTGCCGCCGCGTCTTCTTCAAGGCACCAGCGGCCGACGGTCGCCGGCAATTCGCCCAAAGCCTTGAACATCGCCGCATCGCTGAGCAGCAAACCGATGCCGCTGTCTTCGATCATGTAGTGCAAGCGGTCCAGCGGGTACTCCGGATCCAGCGGCACATAGGCGCCGCCAGCCTTGAGGATCGCCAGCAGGCCGACAACCATCTCCAGCGAGCGCTCCAGTGCCAGGCCTACGCGCACCTGCGGACCGACACCGCGTTCACGCAGCATCCAGGCCAGGCGGTTGGCGCGACTGTCGAGTTCGGCGTAGCTCAAGGTCTGCCCGGCGAAGGTCAGGGCCGGAGCGTCTTTGCGCGTCAAGGCTTGCTCGGCGAACAGGTGATGGATGCACTGATCCAGCCGATGTTCGCCCGGCTCGACGCCAAGGCTGTCGAGCAGGTGTTGTTGTTCGCCACTGGCCAGCAGCGGCAACTCACTCAAGCGCTGCTGCGGATCGGCAATCAGTGCTTGCAGAAGATTGCGCCAATGCCGGGCCATTTGCGCGATACGCGCTTCGTCGAACAGATCGGTGCTGTAGGTCAGGCAGCAACCCAGGCGATGGTCGAGGTCGGTGACTTCCAGGTTGAGGTCGAACTTGGTCGCGCGGGCATCGTTGGCCAGGTACTCGACCGTCATGCCGGCCAGGGTGCGGCTTTGCTGGAACTCCCAGCGCTGCACGTTGCACATCACCTGGAACAACGGGTTGTAGGCCGCGCTTCGGGGTGGTTGCAAGGCTTCCACCAGATGATCGAACGGCAGGTCCTGATGGGACTGGCCTTCGATCACCGTGTGGCGCACCAGCTCGAACAACTCGCCGACAGACATCTGCCCGTCGAGCTGGCAGCGCAGCACCTGGGTGTTGAGGAATGCGCCGATCAGCCCTTCGCTCTCCGGACGAATGCGGTTGGCCACCGGCGCGCCGATACGCAGGTCGGTCTGGCCGCTGTAGCGGTACAGCAGCGTGGCCAGGGCGGCGGTCATGGTCATGAACAGGGTCAGGCCGTTTTGCCCGTTGAAGGCGCGAACCCGTGCCGCGAGCTCATCACTGAGGTCAAAGCGATACAACTCACCCTGATGGCTTTGCACCGGCGGACGCGGACGGTCGGTCGGCAACTCCAACAATGGGTGTTCGCGGCCCAGTTGCGCGCTCCAGTAATCGAGCTGGCGCTGACGCTCGCCGGACTCCAGCCACTGACGCTGCCACACGCTGTAATCCAGGTACTGCACCGGCAATGGCGCCAGCGGTGATTCACGATCATCGACGAACGCTTCGTACAGCGCGCTCAGTTCCCGGGCAAAAATGTCCATTGCCCAGCCTTCGGTGACGATGTGGTGCAGGGTCAGAACGAAGTAGTGTTCCTGTTCGGCGGTCTTGACCAGACAGGCGCGCAGCAGCGGTCCGGTTTCCAGATCGAATGGCTGGTGCGCTTCATCGTCGGCCAGTTGCTGGACCTGCCACTCGCGGACTTCAGCATCCAGCGCGGTGAAATCCTTCCAATCCATGCGCACGCCGGTTTGCCCGTGTACTTGCTGGCGGGCGACGCCGTCGATGCTCGGAAACGTGGTGCGCAGGGTTTCGTGACGCAGGATCAGGGCTTGCAGCGCCGCCTCGAAACGCGCTACGTCGAGCACGCCACGCAACCGCGCCATGCCCCCGACGTTGTAGGCCGGGCTGTCCGGCTCCATCTGCCAGAGGAACCACATGCGCTGCTGGGAATAGGACAGCGGCACCGGTTGGCTGCGGTCGACTTTTTCAATGGGCGGCTGCTTGTTGGTGCTGCCACTGACCTGGATCAGGCGAACCTGTTCGGCAAATGCACCGAGTTCGCTGTGTTCGAACAGTACCCGCAGCGGCAACTCGACATCGCAGGCCTGGCGGGTGCGGGAGATGATTTGCGTGGCCAGCAGCGAGTGGCCGCCGAGGGCAAAAAAATCATCGCGCAAACCGACTTGCGCCAGGCCCAGCACTTCGCGCCAGATTCCGGCGACGTGTTGCTCCAGTTCAGTCACTGGCTCGACGTGTTCGCGAACCTGCCACTGCGGTTCCGGCAAGGCGCGGCGATCGAGTTTGCCGCTCGGGCCGAGGGGCATTTGTTCCAGGCGCATCAATTGTGCCGGGACCATGTATTCGGGCAGTTCGGCGGCCAAAGCGCTTTTCAGGCGTGCGGTTTGCCCGGCTTCCTCCCCGGCATGGTTCGCTGCGGTGTAGTAACCGATCAACTGCGCCCCGGCCACGGTGTCGCGCACCAGCACCACGGCTTGCGCAACGCCGTCCTGGGCCAGCAGGCGCGCCTGGATTTCCTCCGGCTCGACGCGGAACCCGCGCAACTTGACCTGCTGATCGAGACGGCCGAGGTATTCGATCACGCCATCCGCCGTCCAGCGCGCCCGGTCGCCAGTGCGATACAGGCGCGCGCCCGGCTCGCCCAACGGATCGACCACGAAGCGTTCGGCGGTCAACGCCGGGCGACCGAGGTAACCACGGGCCAGGCCAACGCCGCTGATGCACAACTCACCCGGCACACCGACCGGAACGGGATTGAGATCACTGTCGAGCACGCGGCAAATCACATTGCCCAGCGGCCGGCCAATCGGCGAGCGTTCGCCATCGGCGCTGGAGCATTGCCAGTGGGTGACGTTGATTGCGGTTTCAGTCGGTCCGTAGCGGTTGTGCAGTTGCACTGCCGGCAGTTGCGCCAGCACCCGGTTGCGCAGCTCCGCCGGCAAGGCCTCGCCCCCGGAGAACACCCGGCGCAGGCTGGTACATTCAGCGCTCAGCGGCTCCTCGATGAACAGCGAAAGCAGCGGCGGCACGAAGTGCAACGTGGTCACGCCGTACGCTTGCACCAACTGCGCGATGCGATGCGGATCGCGGTGTTCGCCGGGACCGGCGATCAGCAAACGTGCGCCAGTGATCAGCGGCCAGAAGCACTCCCACACCGACACATCGAAACTGATCGGCGCCTTTTGCATCAGCACATCGGTTTCGTTCAGGCGGTAAGTGTCCTGCATCCATTGCAGGCGCTCGGCCAGCGCGGCGTGGGTGTTGCCGACGCCTTTGGGCTGGCCCGTGGAGCCGGAGGTGTAAATCACATAGGCAAGGTTGTCGCCGTACAGGTGCAACCCCGGCGCATGGCTCGGCCAGCCGTCCAGGTGCAGGGTGTCCATGGCGATCACGCTGACGCCGTCAGTCGCTGGCAGGCACTCAAGCAATCGGGTTTGCGTCAGCAGCAATTCAACACCGCTGTCGCTGAGCATGTAGGCCAGGCGTTCGGCCGGGTACTCCGGGTCCAGCGGCACGTAGGCTCCACCGGCCTTGAGGATCGCCAGCAGGCCGATCAGCAGTTGCGGCGAACGTTCGCAGGCGATGGCCACGCAAACGTCCGGGCCAACGCCTTTGTCGCGCAGGTAATGGGCCAGACGGTTGGCCCGGGTGTGCAGTTCGACGAAGTCCATCTGGCCACCGTCCCACACCAGCGCGATGCGCTGCGGGGTCTGGCGCGCCTGCTCAGTGAGCCACTCCGGCAGCCATTGGCTGGCCGCTGCGCAGGGTGCGCTGGCCCAGTCCGATTGCTGATGGTGCTCGGCAGCGGTCAACAGCGGCAGGTCACCGATGGCGGTGTCCGTTTGATCGCAGACAGCGCGCAGCAGGTTGCTGAAATGCTCGGCCAGGCGCTCGATGGTGGCGGCCTCGAACAATTCGCTGGCGTAGTCGAAGGACAGGGTCAGGCGACCGTTGCGGTCTTCTTCACTGTGCAACTGCAAATCGAACTTGGCTTCGCGGCTATGCCAGGGCAACTCTTCGGCCAACAACCCCGGCAAGCGCTTCAATGCGCCGAGGTCCCGTTGCTGGTGGTTGAACATGACCTGGAACAGACCTTGTTCACGGGCTTGCGGGAAGGCTTCCAGCAGTTGCTCGAACGGCAGGTCCTGATGCGCCTGCGCACCCAACGCCGCCTGACGGGTCTGCGCCAGCAGCTCAACGAATGGCAGGCGCGAGTCCACCTCGGCACGCAGCACCTGGGTATTGATGAAGAAACCGATCAGGCCCTGGGTTTCCAGGCGCGGACGGTTGGCATTGGGCACGCCGATACGGATATCACCCTGGCCGCTGTAGCGGTGCAACAAGGTCTGGAACGCAGCCAGCAACAGCATGAAGGCGGTCGATTCATGGGCCTGGGCGGTCTGGCGAATCCCATCGCTCAGGGGAGCGCCCAGACGCACGGTGTGGCGAGCGGCGCTGTGCAGTTGTTGGGCAGCACGTGGATGGTCGGTGGCCAGGCTCAGGGTTGGATGCTCATCACCCAAGCGGTCTTTCCAGTAGGCCAGTTGACGCTCGCCTTCCCCTTGCGCCAGCCATTGCCGCTGCCAGCTGCCGTAATCGGCGTACTGCGTCGGCAACGGCGCCAGCTCCGCTTGCTGGCCCTGGGAGGCGGCCGCATACAGGCGCGAGAACTCGTCGATCAGCACGTTCAGCGACCAGCCGTCAGCGATGATGTGGTGCATCGTCACCAGCAACTGATGGTCTTCGTCGTCGAGGCGAACCAGCGTCACCCACAGCAACGGGCCTTTCTCCAGATCGAATTGGGTTCGCGCTTCGTCCTCCCGGATCTGCTGCGCCCGGGCCTCACGCTCGGCGGTCGGCAGGTCGCTGATATCGATCAGTTGCAGGTTGAACCCGGCCGCCGCAACGACCTGTTGCAGCGCCACCCCGTCGCGCTCGAAGAATCGCGTGCGCAGGGATTCGTGGCGCTCGATCAACTGCTGGAAACTGGCGCGCAAGGCGTCCTCATCCAGTTCGCCGCGCAGGCGCAAGGCACCGGGAATGTTGTAGGCGCTGCTTTGCGGGTCGAGTTGCCAGGTGATCCACAGGCGGTTTTGTGCCAGCGATTGCGGCATCGGTTGCTGGCGCGACAGCGCCGTGATCGCGCCCTGGGCCAGGCCACCGTCCTGTTGCAGACGGGCCACGACATCGGCGAATGCGCCGAGGGTCGGCGCTTCGAACAGCAGACGCAGGTTCAACTCCAGACCGAGCTCTTCACGCAGGCGCGCCACCACTTGCGTCGCCGCTATGGAGTTGCCGCCGAGCAGGAAGAAATGATCATCGGCGCCCACCTGCGTCACTTGCAACTGCTCACACCAGATCTGGCCGATCAGGCTTTGCAGCTCGGAGCCCGACTCGATCCGGCCTGCACTTTGTGTGGCGGCCGACGGGAACATCGCGTAGCTGTCGAGACTGCCGTCCGCCAGACGATTGCGACACGCCGAGCGCTGCAATTTACCGCTGGAGGTCTTGGGCAGCGCGCCCGGATTGAGCAGCACCACCACGCTCGGCGCTTGCTGATACGCCTCGGCGACGGCTTGGCGAATGGCTTTGATCAAGGATTCCGGTGGCAGGATTTTCTGCACGCTGCGGCTGATTTCGGCGGCGATGCCGATACCTTCCTGACCATCAACCGTAACGGCAAAGGCGGCAACCCGGCCTTTGCGCACCACTTCCACTTCGCGCTCGACGGTCTGCTCGATGTCCTGCGGGTACAGGTTGTGCCCGCGCACGATCAGCATGTCCTTCAGGCGCCCGGTGATGAACAGCTCGCCATTGCGCAGGAAACCCAGGTCCCCGGTGCGCAGCCAGGTCTGGCCGGCGTGCCGGACGAAGGCCTTGGCCGACGACTCGGGATTGCGCCAGTAGCCTGAGGCGATGCTCGGCCCGCTGGCCCAGACTTCGCCGACGACGTTGTCGGCCTGCTCGCTGAGGGAGACCGGGTCGATGATCAGCACCGCGTGCGCCGGTTGGCTGATACCGCAACTCATGATCGCGCTACCCTCGCCCGCTTCGACTCGGTTCTGCGCCAGGGCCTGATCGTCCACCCGCAGGTTGCCAATACCTTTACCGCGCGCGGTGCCGGCCACGAACAAGGTGGCTTCGGCCAGACCATAGGAGGCCATGAAGCTGTCCGCGGTGAAACCGCAGGTGGCGAACTTCCCGGCGAAGCGTTCCAGGGTGTCGAGGCGAATCGGTTCGGAACCGGAATACGCCACGCGCCAGCCACTCAGGTCGAGCCGCTCCAGGGCTGACTCGCTGACCCGTTCGCTGCACAAGCGATAGGCAAAATCCGGCCCGCCGCTGATGGTGCCGCCGTATTCGCTGATCGCCTCCAGCCAGCGCAACGGCCGGCCGAGGAAATACGCCGGGGACATCAACACACAGGGCACGCCGCTGAAAATCGGCTGCAGCAGGCCGCCGATCAGGCCCATGTCGTGGTACAGCGGCAGCCAGCTGACGATGACGTCGTCGGGGTTCAGGTCAATGCCGAAACCGTGGCGAATCAGCAATTCGTTGGCCACCAGATTGCCGTGGCTGACTTGCACGCCTTTGGGCAGCGCGGTGGAGCCGGAGGTGTATTGCAGGAAGGCGATGTGATCGGCCTGCAGGTCCACCGCGACCCAGCGCTCGGCCAGTGCGCCGTCGAGGGTATCGACACACAGCAGCGGCGGCGCCCCTTCGATCTGCTGCAACCCTTCGCGCAGTCCGGCGCTGGTCAGCAGCAAGCGTGGCTGGGCATCGCTGATGATCGACAGCAGGCGCTCCTGATGATGACGGCGCGTCGACTCCGGCGGATAAGCCGGCACCGCGATCACCCCGGCGTACAGGCAACCGAAGAACGCCGCGACGTAATCCGGGCCGCTGGGGAACAGCAACACCGCGCGGTCGCCGACATCCGTTTGGGTCTGCAACGCGCCGGCAATCGTCCGCGCCCGCAAGTCCAGTTCGCGATAGCTGAGCAGCACCGCCTGGTCCTGGGTTTCGGCGAGAAAGCGCAGGGCCACCCGATCCGGCGTCAGGGCCGCGCGGCGCTGAAGGGCTTGGACCATTGTGCTGGGGAGTTCGAACGCGTCGATCATGAGGTTTCCTGCCTGAATTCGGCTTGCAATTGGAATCGGTTTTCTGACGTCGCACCCTGATCGAGGGCGCGCAGGACACGGTCTTCGCCGACCGCGCAAGGCATTGGCAATGCGGTTGTGACCGGGGCTGCTGCCCGGTTCCATTCACCAATGAGAACGGATGACGCCTGGAAATAATTAGTCGCCAGGCTGGAACGCAAAGTGGACGCAAGTGAGTCAGCGTGTCGCAGTTCTCACTCTGCACTTTTACAGCGCATTAGTTCTTCTTCTCATTTGACAATAATTATCATTAAGCCTAATTTGTCGCTCGATGTGTAGGACGGCCCCCGGTTTTTTTCCCCGTCCCACTAACCTTTTGGCAGCAGGGTGATTTCCATGATGGAACCAGTATCCACAAGCAGGTGCGATACACCGCTACTTCAGGCATTCGTCGACAATCGACTGATCCTGGTGAAGATTGCAGCCCGAATTACCGGTTGCCGCTCACGTGCCGAAGATGTTGTGCAGGATGCTTTCTTCCGGCTGCAATCGGCCCCGCCCATCACCAGTTCGATCAAGGCCCAGCTCAGCTACCTGTTCCAGATCGTGCGCAACCTGGCGATCGACCATTACCGCAAGCAGGCGCTGGAGCAGAAGTATTCCGGTCCTGAAGAGGAAGGGCTGAATGTGGTGATCCAGGGCGCGTCCCCGGAAACCTCGCACATCAATTTCTCGACCCTGGAGCACATTGCCGATGCGTTGACCGAGTTGCCGAGCCGCACCCGCTACGCCTTCGAGATGTATCGCCTGCACGGCGTACCGCAAAAGGACATCGCCAAGGAACTCGGCGTCTCACCGACCCTGGTGAACTTCATGATCCGTGATGCGTTGGTGCATTGCCGCAAGGTGTCGGGCAACCGGGGTGATATGGCTGCTCGCCAATAAGATCCAGGATCTGCATCGCGCCCTTCGCGAGCAAGCCTGAGACTCAAGACCACAACGAATCTTGAGTCTCAGGCTTCAAGCCAGTCTGCACCGATCAAAAAACCGCTCCCGCCCCAACACCATCAAGGCCGCGCGCTTGTGCGGGAAGTCGAACTCTTTCTCACAGTGAAAGCGCTGCTCCTGCATGTACCCGATCATCTTCGCGTTATCGGCACGGGGCTCGGCCACCACGCGCCGGGTGCGCGGATCATCGAGAAACAGGTAATGCACCAGCGCCGATAACCAGCTCGCCACCTTGTGCGGGCCGCGGTGATTTTCTTCGCCCACCAGCATGTGAATGCCACGGTCGTAATCGCCGGCCTCATAGAAGGGTGCGATGCGATCTTCCTTGGCCCAGTAGGCTTCGAAATAAGCGAAGGGTTGGTCGTCGAAACAACCGATCAGCGTCAGCGTGTGCGGGTCGGCTTCGAGTTTGCTCAGGTATTGGCGATGCTGGTCGAGGCTGCCCTCCTCCTGCCAGAAACTCGCGACTCGCGGGCTGTTCTGCCAGCGGTTGAAGCGTGCCAGGTCTTGCTCGATGTCCAGCGTGCGCAGGGAAACCCGGGCACCCAGCCGCGCATCGAAGCGTTGATACACTTCCCCCCGGGGCTTGACCGGCCGCCGTGGGTGGCGCTTGCCGTCGGTGATGAGCATCTGCTGCGGGTAGCTGCCGGTCAGGGAATGCCCCAGCCACGGCGGCGGCAACTGCCAGAACACGGTGCGCTCGCAGTGATACTGGCCGCTGACGGGAGTCGGAATCAGCAGACCGCTGGACACGGCTTCGTCCGGCACCTCTTGCAGTTGCCAGGTCAGACGCTGACAGTCAGGGTCACGAGCGAACAGCCAGTAACAGGCCGTCCACAATGCCTGCCCTTCAGGGCGACTGAAGCGCTCCTCCAGTTGCACGTTCAACTCCCGGCCACGACTGAGCCGCAAGGCGGGCAACGGTTGCCCTTCCAGGCTGAGGCTCAGGCGGCAATCGGTTTCATCAGCGGCAAGACAACTGCCCGTCGGCAGACACAGGGCAGTCAGGTCATTGAGATTGGGCATGGGGCGGGCTCACGATAATCGTCGACAGTTCAACGAAGTGACGTGAGCCAGGGCGGGAAATTTAGCCAAAAACCGTCAATTGGCAACTTGGGGCACCGGTGCATTGCGCTGGACCGGCACCAGCGCAATCTTGTACGGCTCGAAAATCTTCAACATCTGGCCGTTGTCCCGCAAGCCTTGCAACAACTTGCCGAATGCCTCGCCGCTGATGGGTGCGGTCGGACGCAGAATGGCGTAATGGTGATAGACCTGGTCGACGCGCTGGGACGCCAGCAAACTGCCGGCGACTTTTTCATTGCGCAGGAAGTAGTCGCTCAGGTACGAACGTGTGACCAGGGCAATGTCGGCCCGGTCGCGTAAAACCATCAGCAGATTGCTGTCATGGGAATAAGTCAGCGTGGCGTTGTAGTTTTTCGCGAGGTACAGAGGGTCGGCATTGAAGTTGGCGAACTCGTAGTGATAGCCGCTGAACAGTGCCAGGCGCTTGCCTTTCAGGTCGGCAAAATAGCTTTGCTGTCGATCGGGCAGGCGTTGCGCAACAAAAATCTCGGCGTCCTCCAGCCCCATGTCGACGGCCGTGTGGGGGATCTCTTCCCAACCCCAGGCGGGATTTTCGAAAATGGCCATGTCGACCCGGCCCTGCTTGAAATCACCGAAGCGCCGAGGAATGGAGGTGGGCACCAGGACAAACTGGTAGTCAGTTTGCGATGCATTCAGGGCCTCGACCAGTTGCGGCAGCAACCCGGTATCGGCCCCGGATTCCGGGCGCACGGTATAGGGCGGAAAGTGCGCGGCACCTATGCGCACCAGTTGCGCAGCCTGGGACGGCATCATCGTTGACGCCGTAAGCATCGCCAGCAAAAGCCGCGAGGCTGACCGAATTGGCGAACCCATCAAAACGCCCCACTCCCCAATAAAACGGTACCCATGCATTCAAGCTAGGCGGTTTCGACAAGTTAGCCAGTTTAATGCTGGCCAATACAAGCTTATTGCCGGTCTTCCAGCACCAGAATCAGCGCTTCATCGGCCAACTGATCGAGACTCATGCTGCCGCCGGCACGAAACCAGGTGGTGGTCCAGGACAATGCACCGGTCAGGAAGCGGCGGGTGATGAACACATCGCCACGGATAAACCCCGCGGACTTGGCTTCACCCAGCACTTGCAGCCAGATGTCTTCGTAGATGTCCCGCAGCGCCAGGACCTTGGCCTGGCCCTCTTCGGACAGCGAGCGCCATTCGTAGACCAGCACGGCCATGGCCTCACCGCTGCCGCCCATGATCGACTGCAACTCACAGCGAATCAGCGCAAGCACCTGCTCGCGCACACTGCCGGCCTCGGCGATGGCCGCACGCATCAACGCGGTGTTGTAGAGAATGGTCTCCTCCATCACGGCGCGCAGGATTTCGTCCTTGCTCTTGAAGTGATGGAAAATACTCCCGGACTGAATGCCCACGGCGCCGGCCAGGTCGCGCACGGTCGTGCGTTCATAGCCTTTATTGCGAAACAGGTGGGCCGCCACTTGCAGCAGCTTGCCACGGGCGCTGTCCGGGTCGGTCAGTTGGCCGTCGTCGACCAATTGGCGCATCACCCTCAGGGCTTTTTGCTCGTCCACCCGTTCTCTCCTACAGTCGTTCAATCAATAACGCCGATCCCCCCGAAAACAGTGGGGTTGCGCGGGCAATTTAAGCGCAAGGATGCAACCAAGCAAGCGCTTGGGCAGAAGAAAATCAAGTCATTTACAAACCAAGCGCTTGCTTGGTAATGTCGACGCACTTCGGTTGGAGGTGGCTATGGAATGGACTGCGCCTAAAACAATTCGCATCGGTTGCGCCAGCGCCTTCTGGGGCGATACCTCGACCGCTGCCGCGCAACTGGTCGAACACGGGCATCTGGACTATCTGGTCTTCGATTACCTGGCCGAAATCACCCTGTCGATCATGGCCGGCGCACGGATGAAAGATCCCCAGGCCGGCTATGCGGGCGACTTCATCGAAGTGCTCGCGCCCTTGCTGGGGCAGCTCGCGCAGCAGAACATCCGGGTCATCAGCAATGCCGGCGGGGTCAACCCCCAAGCCTGCGCCGCCGCCCTGCAAGCGGCCTGCGACAAGGCCGGGGTGGCGCTGAAGATCGCCGTACTGCTGGGTGACGACCTGCAGCCGCAATTCAAACAGCTGGGCAACCTGGGCATTCGTGAAATGTTCAGCGGCGCGCCCCTGCCATCGATGTGCGTCTCGACCAATGCCTACCTCGGCGCACCCGGCATTGTCGAAGCCCTGCGCCTGGGGGCGGACATCGTGATCACCGGGCGCGTGGTCGACAGTGCGGTGGTCAGCGCCGCGCTGGTGCATGAGTTCGGCTGGTCGTGGCATGACTACGACAAGCTCGCCCAGGCGGCACTGGCCGGGCACATCATCGAATGCGGCGCCCAGTGCACGGGCGGCAACTTCACCGACTGGCGCGCCGTGCCCGACTACGAACACATCGGTTTTCCCATCGTCGAAGTCAGCGCCGACAGCCAGTTCATCGTCAGCAAACCTGAAGGTACGGGCGGGCTGGTCACGCCGCTGACGGTGGGCGAACAGATGCTGTATGAAATCGGTGACCCTCGCGCATACCTGCTGCCCGACGTGGTGTGCGATTTCACTCAGGTCAAACTGCTGCAACAGGGCAGGAACGCGGTGCAGGTGCACGGCGCCAAAGGCCTGCCGCCGACCGCTCAATACAAGGTCAGCGCCACGTACCCCGATGGTTTCCGCTGCACCGCCAGTTGCCTGATCGCCGGCATCGATGCCGTCGACAAGGCGCGACGGGTCGGTGACGCGATCATCAATAAGACCTCGGAAATGTTCCGCCAGCGCGGCTGGGCGCCTTACAGCGACGTGAGTATCGAGCTGCTGGGCAGCGAGGCCACCTACGGCCCCCACGGCCAGCGCCATGACAGCCGCGAAGTGGTGATCAAACTCGCGGTGCGTCATCCGGACAAGCAGGCATTGATCGTGTTCTCCCGGGAAATCGCCCAGGCCGCCACCGGCATGGCACCGGGGCTGACCGGCATTGTCGGTGGCCGGCCGACGGTGTATCCGCTGATCCGGCTGTTCTCGTTCCTGATCGACAAAACCGCCTGCACGCTGGACATTGATTTCATGGGCCAGCGCCACCCGTGTGCCCTGCCCGCCCTCGATGTGCTCGACCCGCTGAACCTGCCAGCCCCGCTCGCGCCGCCGAAACCGCTTGGCCTGGCCGACGCCAGCGTGGCCCTGGTCAAACTGGCGGTTGCACGCTCGGGCGACAAGGGTAACCACAGCAATATCGGCGTCATGGCCCGCGAGCCGGAGTTCCTGCCATGGATTGCCGAGGCCTTGACCCCGGAAGTGATCGTCGACTGGATGGGCCACGTCCTCGACCCCATCCACGGGCGGGTCGAACGCTGGTACTTGCCGGCCAGCCACAGCCTGAATTTCCTGCTGGAAAACGCCCTCGGCGGCGGCGGTGTCGCCAGCCTGCGCATCGATCCGCAAGGCAAGGCCTTCGCCCAGCAACTGCTGGAAATCCAGATCCCGGTGCCGCAGCGCATCGCCGACCAGTTCAACTAGAGGATTGCCGCCATGGCCTACGATTCGATTTTCAAAGCCGATTTGTTTGCCGGCCAAAACATCATCGTCACCGGTGGTGGCAGTGGCATCGGCCGCTGCACCGCCCACGAACTGGCGGCCCTCGGCGCCCATGTGCTGCTGGTCGGGCGCAAGGCCGACAAACTGAAAACCGTTGCGGCGGAGATCGCCGACGACGGTGGCAAGGCCGATTGGGCGGTTTGCGATATCCGCGAGGAAGAATCGGTAGAACACCTGGTCAGCGAATTGATCCGCAAGCATGGCCCCATTCATGGCCTGGTCAACAATGCAGGCGGGCAGTACCCGTCGCCCTTGGCCTCGATCAATCAGAAGGGTTTCGAAACCGTGATGCGCACCAATCTGGTGGGCGGTTTCCTGATGGCCCGGGAAGTGTTCAACCAGTCCATGAGCAAGCACGGCGGCGCCATCGTCAACATGCTCGCCGACATGTGGGGTGGCATGCCAGGTATGGGCCACTCCGGTGCGGCACGTTCGGGCATGGATAACCTGACCAAGACTGCCGCGTACGAATGGGGTCATGCCGGGGTGCGGGTCAACGCCGTGGCGCCGGGGTGGATTGCCTCCAGCGGCATGGACACCTACGAAGGCGCCTTCAAGGCCGTGATCCCGACCTTGCGCGAACATGTGCCGCTCAAGCGCATCGGCACCGAATCGGAAGTCAGCGCGGCGATTGTTTTCCTGCTCAGCCCGGCAGCGGCGTTTGTCAGCGGCAGCACCTTGCGCATCGATGGCGCCGCCAGCCTCGGCGGCCGCGCCTGGCCGATCCACAAGGCGACCAACAGCGAGTCGTACAACGGTTTCCACCGCGCCTACATACCAGACGTGTTGAAGGACAAGGAATAACCCATGCCGGTGATTCAGTCGTTACTCGACCCCCACAGCGAGCCGTTCGCCCAGAACCGTGCGGCAATGCTGAGCGCCATCGAGCAAGTTCGCGTGCTCGAACAGAACCTGCTGAACAAGGCGGCCGAAGCGAGGCCGAAGTTCGAAAAGCGCGGCCAGTTGCTGCCTCGCGAGCGCCTCAATCTGCTGCTGGATGCCGGCGCGCCGTTTCTTGAGCTGGCGAGCCTGGCCGGCTACAAGCTGCATGATGACAAGGACGGCAGCTGCGCCGGTGGCGGCTTGATCGGCGGTATCGGCTATGTGTCCGGCGTACGTGTGTTGGTAGTCGCCAACAACAGCGCGATCAGGGGCGGGACCATCTCCCCCAGCGGCTTGAAGAAATCCCTGCGCCTGCAACAGATCGCCATGGAAAACAAACTGCCGGTGATCACCCTCGCCGAAAGCGGCGGCGCCAATCTCAATTACGCGGCGGAGATTTTCGTCGAAGGCGCGCGCAGCTTTGCCAATCAGGCGCGGATGTCGGCCATGGGCTTGCCGCAAGTCACCGTGGTGCATGGCTCGGCCACGGCGGGCGGCGCCTATCAGCCGGGGCTGTCGGATTACGTGGTGGTGGTACGCGGCAAGGCCAAGCTGTTTCTCGCAGGTCCCCCCCTGCTCAAGGCCGCCACCGGCGAAGTCGCCACCGATGAAGAACTGGGCGGTGCCGAGATGCACGCACAAACCGCCGGCACCGCCGAATACCTGGCTGAAAACGACGCCGACGGCGTGCGCCAGGTACGCGAGATTGTCAGCCTGTTGCCGTGGAACGAACAACTGCCCCCACTCCCCGAACGTCGCTGGGAGGAGCCGCTCTACCCCATCGACGAGTTGCTGGGCCTGATCCCGGATGACCCGAAAAAACCCTACGACGTGCGCGAAATCATCACCCGTCTCGCCGACGCTTCGAACTTTCTTGAATTCAAGGGCGAGTTCGATCAGCAGACTGTGTGCGGTCATCTGAAAATTCAGGGCCGCGCCTGTGGCTTCATCGGCAACAACGGCCCGATCACGCCAAAAGGCGCGAGCAAGGCCGCGCAGTTCATCCAGCTGTGCGACCAGAGCCAGACGCCGCTGCTGTTTTTCCACAACACCACCGGGTTCATGGTCGGCACCGAATCGGAGCAGCAAGGCGTGATCAAACACGGTGCGAAGATGATTCAGGCGGTGGCCAACGCCCGGGTGCCGAAGCTGACCATCGTCGTCGGTGGTTCCTACGGCGCGGGCAACTATGCGATGTGCGGACGCGGCCTCGACCCGCGCTTCATCTTCGCCTGGCCCAACAGCCGCACCGCCGTGATGGGCGGCGCGCAAGCGGGCAAGGTGCTGCGCATCGTCACCGAGGCCAAACAGGCCAAGGACGGCCTGGTGCCCGACCCGAAAATGCTCGACATGCTCGAACAGGTCACCGCGCAGAAACTCGACAGCCAGTCCACGGCGCTCTACGGCAGCGCCAACCTCTGGGACGACGGTTTGATCGACCCGCGCGATACCCGGACCTTGTTGGGTTATCTGCTGGATATCTGTCACGAGGCCGAAGTGCGGCCTCTGCAAACCAACAGCTTTGGTGTGGCGCGGTTCTAAGCCGACAAACAGGAGAACAATAAAAATGATCTTCACCCAGGAACACGAAGCACTGCGCCGCACCGTGCGCCAGTTCGTCGAGCACGAGATCAACCCCCACGTCGATGAGTGGGAAAAGGCCGGGCGCTTCCCCATCCACGACATCTTCCGCAAGGCCGGCGACCTCGGCTTGCTGGGCATTTCCAAACCGGAAAAATTCGGCGGCATGGGGCTCGACTACAGCTATTCGATCGTCGCCGCCGAAGAGTTCGGCACTATCCGTTGCGGCGGCATTCCGATGTCCATCGGCGTGCAGACCGACATGTGCACACCGGCGCTGGCACGGTTCGGTTCCGATGAGCTACGCGAGCAATTCCTGCGCCCGGCCATCAGCGGCGAACAGGTCGGCTGCATCGGCGTCTCCGAAGTCGGCGCCGGTTCCGACGTGGCCGGGCTGAAAACCACCGCGCGCAAGGACGGCGACGACTACGTGATCAACGGTAGCAAGATGTGGATCACCAACTCGCCGAGCGCCGACTTCATCTGCCTGCTGGCCAACACCTCGGACGACAAGCCGCACATCAACAAGTCGCTGATCATGGTGCCGATGAACACACCGGGCATCAGCTTGAGCTCGCACCTGGACAAGCTCGGCATGCGCAGCTCGGAAACCGCCCAGGTGTTTTTCGACAACGTGCGCGTGCCGCAGCGCAACCGCATCGGCCATGAAGGCGCGGGGTTCATGATGCAGATGCTGCAATTCCAGGAGGAACGCCTGTTCGGCGCAGCCAACATGATCAAGGGCCTGGAGTACTGCGTCGACAGCACCATCGAATACTGCAAGGAACGCAAGACCTTCGGCAACGCGCTGATCGACAATCAGGTGATCCACTTCCGCCTGGCGGAACTGCAAACCGAAATCGAATGCCTGCGAGCGCTGGTCTATCAGGCTACCGAGCAATACATCAAAGGCCAGGACGTCACGCGCCTGGCCTCCATGGCCAAGCTCAAGGCCGGGCGGCTGGGCCGCGAAGTCAGTGACAGTTGCCTGCAATACTGGGGCGGCATGGGCTTCATGTGGGACAACCCGGTGGCCCGGGCTTACCGCGATGTACGGCTGGTGTCGATCGGCGGCGGCGCCGACGAAATCATGCTGGGGATCATCTGCAAACTCATGGGCATTCTGCCGGGGAAAAAGAAATGAACAACCTGCCGGTTTGCCAGACTTTGCTGCTGGAACTGCACAACGGCGTGTTGCACATCACCCTCAACCGCCCGGAATGCCGCAATGCGATGAGCTTGCAGATGGTCGCCGAGTTACGCTCGGTGCTGGCCGCGGTACGCGATAAACCCGGGGTTCGCGCACTGGTGATCGGCGGCGTCGGCGGGCACTTCTGTGCCGGCGGCGACATCAAGGACATGGCCAATGCCCGCGCTCAAGGCCCAACTGCGCACCGGGACCTGAACCGGGTGTTCGGCGCGCTATTGCAGGAGGTGCAACACGCACCGCAAGTGGTGATTACTGTGCTGCAGGGCGCGGTACTCGGCGGCGGTCTCGGCCTGGCCTGTGTCAGCGATATCGCCATGGCCGATCATCAGGCGCAATTCGGCCTGCCGGAAACCAGCCTCGGACTGTTGCCGGCGCAGATCGCGCCGTTCGTGGTGCAACGCATCGGCTTGACCCAGACCCGGCGCCTGGCCCTGACAGCGGCACGTTTTGATGGTACTCAGGCACGGCGCATGGGGCTGGTGCATTTTGTCGAGCATGATCCGCAGGCACTGGCCGAACGGCTCGACGAGGTGTTGGCCCATGTGTTGTGTTGCGCGCCGGGGGCGAATGCGGCGACCAAGAAACTCTTGCTGGCCAGTACCGGACAGCCGTCGGATGAGTTGCTTGATCAAGCGGCTGAATGGTTCAGCGAAGCGGTGACCGGAGCCGAAGGCATCGAGGGAACGATGGCCTTCTTGCAAAAACGCAAACCGGGGTGGGCCTCTTAAAAGCTTCGCGAGCGTGCTCACGATGAGGCCCGACCAGACACCGCGAAATTCAGAGAGCCTAACCATGCCCGGACTCAAAAAAATCCTCATCGCCAACCGCGGTGAAATCGCCTGCCGCATCCAGCGCACGGCCCAGGCACTGGGCTATCGCACCGTCGCCGTGTTCAGCGATGCCGACGCCGATGCGCTGCACGTGCGGATGGCCGACGAGGCGGTCAAGCTCGGCCCGGCCCCGGTGCAACAGTCTTACCTGAACATCCCGGCCATCCTCGACGCAACCCGGCGCACAGGCGCGGATGCGATCCATCCGGGCTACGGCTTCCTCTCGGAAAACGCCGGGTTTGCCCTCGCGTGCAGGGATGCCGGCATCACCTTCATCGGCCCCAGCCCCGAGGCCATCGAACTGATGGGCAGCAAGCGCCTGTCGAAGATCGCCATGATCGAAGCCGGTGTGCCCTGCATCAACGGTTATCAAGGCGCCGAACAGGACGACGCCACCCTGAGCCGCGAAGCCGAGCGCATCGGCTATCCCTTGATGATCAAGGCCAGCGCCGGCGGCGGTGGACGCGGCATGCGCCTGGTGCACGACGCCAGCGACTTGCTGGAACAGATTCGCACCGCGCGCTCCGAAGCCTTGAACGGTTTTGGCAGCGCTGAACTGATTCTCGAACAGGCACTCATCGAACCCCGCCACGTCGAGATCCAGTTGTTCGGTGACCGGCATGGCAACTTGATTTACCTCGGCGAGCGCGATTGCTCGGTGCAGCGCCGGCATCAGAAAGTCATTGAGGAGGCGCCCTGCCCGGTGATGACCGCTGAGCTGCGCCAGGCCATGGGCGAAGCGGCGCTCAAGGCCGGGCGAGCGGTGAAGTACGTGGGCGCGGGCACCGTGGAGTTTTTGCTGGATGCGCGTGGGCAGTTCTATTTCCTTGAGATGAACACCCGGCTGCAAGTGGAGCACCCGGTGACCGAACTGATCACCGGGCTGGACCTGGTGGCCTGGCAACTGAACATCGCCGAAGGGCAACCGCTGCCCTTGCGCCAGGAACAGGTGCAACTCACAGGCCACGCCATGGAAGTGCGCCTGTATGCCGAAGACCCGGCCCAAGGCTTCTTGCCGCAAACCGGGCGAGTCGTGGCCTGGGAGCCGGCATTGCAGGACGGTGTGCGGATCGACCACGGACTGATCGAAGGCCAGGTCATCAGTCCCTTCTACGACCCGATGCTCGGCAAGCTCATCGCTCACGGTGCCACCCGCGAAGAAGCCCGGCGCAAATTGCTGCGGGCGGTACAAGACAGCGTGCTGCTGGGGCTGCAAAGCAATCAACGCCTGCTTGCCAGCCTGCTGGAACACCCGCAGTTCGCTGGTGGAGATTTCAGTACCAGTTTCATCGCGCAGCATTTCGCCGACCACGCCTGCCTGCATCCCGAGCCCCCAAACGCGCAGCACTTGGCCATCGCCGCCGCCCTGTTCTATCAGGCGGCGGCACAGGCTCACCCGGCCCCGCTTGGCGGTTGGCGCAACAACGCCAGCGTGCCGCTGCACTATCGCATCGGCCTTGAGGATCGGGACTGGCCGGTAGCGTTGCAGGCGATCCCGGGCCAGCCGTTGTGCATTCAGGTCGCCGAGCGCAGCCTCGAACTGAAGATCATCCACAGCGACGGACGCTGGGTCACCCTGGAAATCGAAGGCGTTCGCCAACGCCACGCTTATCGCCTGGAGGCCGGGCGCCTCTGGCTGTTTACCCGGCCGGGCAGTCTGACGTTCGTGGATCGCACTCAGGCGCAGGTTACCGGCCAGGCCAGTGTCAGCTCCGGCACCCTCAAGGCACCGATGGACGGGGCGATTGTCGACGTCCTGGTCAACGAAGGCAGCAAAGTGACCAAGGGCCAACTGCTGGTGGTACTGGAGGCGATGAAAATGGAGCACCCATTGAAATCGGGCATCGACGGTGTGCTCAAACGCTTGCAGGTCAAAGTCGGGGATCAGGTGAAAAACCGGCAGATTCTGTTGGAGGTCGAATAAGGCGCTAGGCGGAACCGCCGGGTTTGGCTACGCTCAAACCCTACAGGACGCGGATATCAGGAACCCTGCAATGCCTCATTGGCTGGTCATTGATCTGGAGGCCACCACCGATGAGGGTGGATGGCCCGTAACAGATATGGAAATCATTGAAATCGGCGCCACCCTGGTGGACCGCAAGGGACGTGAACTGGACCACTTCCAGCGCTTCGTCCGGCCTTTGCGACGGCCGTTACTGACGCCGTTCTGCCGCGAGCTGACGCACATCACCCAAGCCAACATCGATGCCGCACAACCGCTGGGCGAAGTCTGGCCGGCGTTTGAGCGCTGGCTTGGCCATCACCACACACGACTGGAAGGCTGGGTCAGCTGGGGCGATTACGATCGCAAACAACTGCTTCAGGAGTGGCAGCGCCTGGGACTCGCCAGCGTGCTGGCCAACGTGCCGCACATGAACCTCAAACAGCGCTTTGCCAAGGCCCGACGCCTGGAACGCCCGCTGGGGCTCAACGGCGCCCTGCAACTGGCCGGCCTGCAGTTCACCGGCCAGCAACACCGGGCGCTGGAGGATGCGCGCAATACCGCGCGCCTGCTGCCGCTGGTTCTTCCGCTTTAGACAGGTGACGACTCCCGGGGCCTTGTGCATACTGGCCGGCCCTTTTTAGCCCTTTTCGAGGAATCGCCCATGTTTAAAGTCAACGAGTACTTCGACGGCACCGTCAAGTCGATCGCCTTTGGCACCGCAGAAGGTCCAGCGACCATCGGCGTCATGGCACCGGGCGAGTACGAATTCGGCACCAGCCAGCGTGAAATCATGCACGTGGTCAGCGGCGCATTGACCGTCAAGTTGCCAGACAGCAGCGACTGGGAAACCTTCGCCACCGGCAGCCAGTTCAACGTACCGGCCAACAGCAAGTTCCAGCTGAAAGTCGCCGTCGACACCGCTTACCTGTGCGAATACCGCGGCTAAGCCTGCGGGGCCTGCACCAAAAAGTCGCCGCAATAAAAATGCCCGTGTTTTTCGACACGGGCATTTTTTATTCTGCGCAAAGTTACTCGAGGATCTCCACCGGCATGCCGACTTCGAGTCGACCGTTGCCATCGTTGACCAGGTTCTGGCCGAACATTGCCCCGTCCGCCTGGGCACGGTATTTCTGCAAGGTGGCCAAGGGTTCGCGGTCGTCGCTGCGCTCCCCGGTCTGCGGGTCGATGGTGGTCAGGATGCAGCGTGAACAGGACTTGACCACGCGGAACTCGAGTTCGCCGATACGGATACGCTTCCAGCCATCCTCGGCGAACGCCTCACTGCCTTCGATCACCAGGTTCGGCCGGAAACGCAGCATCTCCAACGGACGCCCGACCCGTTGCGACAAATCCGCGAGAGAGGCCTGGCCAATCAGCAACAGCGGATAGCCATCGGCGAACGCCACCTGGTCGTCATCCTTGCCGTAGCCAGCCTCCGTCATCCGCGCCCGATCCAGCGGCACTTGCACCAGGCGTGTCGGTTTGCCGATGAATCGGCTGACCCAGGCCCCTGCTTCATCACCTGCATCGGGGACTCGCAAGGTATCGCGCCAGATCGTCACGCCACGCAACTCTGCATCGTTACCGGGCAAGGCAATGTCGATCGGCGAATGGCCAGGCGCGCTGAGGGTCAAGCCACCTTCGGCATTCCACAGTGCCGACAACTGGCTCATCTGCGCTACCGCACGCTGGGTCAGGAAGCGCCCGCTGGCCTCGTCCACCAGCATCCAGCGGCGATCGCCGTCCAGCCCAAGCTTATCCAGACCGATCGCTTGCAAGGTCTCGCCCTTGGCGGACTTCAACGGATAACGATACAGCGCGCTCAGTCGCAACATGGCCACTCCCTGTCAGGTAAAAACGCCACCCTATACGAGCTTTACGGCCGAATCAAAGGCTGACGAGCAAACACTGCCCCGGTGGGGGGCAGGCCTGATCAGGCCGGTACTTCGTCAAGCATCAGGCGCTGGCGAACCACGTCGACGAGTTTGTCCGGCTGGAATTTGGAAAGGAAATTGTCGCAACCGACCTTTTTCACCATCGAGTCGTTGAAGCTGCCGGACAGCGAGGTGTGCAGCACCACGTACAAGCCGCGCAGGCGCGGGTCGTTGCGAATTTCGGTGGTCAGGCGATAGCCATCCATTTCCGGCATTTCCGCATCGGTGAAGACCATCAGCAGTTTTTCGGTCATGTCCACGCCGGTATCAGCCCAGGCCTTGAGCATGTTCAAGGCCTTCAACCCGTCGCTGGCGATGTGCATCTTCACACCCAGTTGTCCCAGGGTATCGCGCAATTGCGTCAGGGCCACGTTGGAGTCATCCACCAGCAGCACCTCACGGCCACGGGCACGTTCCAGAACCGGATCTTCGAGCTTGGCGCGGGAGACCTTGGCGTTGTAAGGGACGATCTCGGCCAGGACCTTTTCGACGTCGATGATTTCCACCAATTGGTCATCGACCTTGCTGATGGCCGTCAGGTAGTGCTGGCGGCCGGCACTGCTCGGGGGCGGCAGGATGGCTTCCCAGTTCATGTTGACGATCCGGTCCACGCCACCGACCAGGAAGGCCTGAACCGAACGGTTGTATTCGGTGACGATAATCGTGCTGCCTGGCCCCGGCACCAACGGGCGCATGCCGATGGCCTGGGACAGGTCGATCACCGGCAGGGTCTGGCCACGCAGGTTGACCACGCCGCACACAAACGGATGGCGCTGCGGCATCAGCGTCAACTTTGGCAGTTGCAGGACTTCCTGCACTTTAAAGACGTTGATCGCGAACAATTGCCGTCCGGCGAGCCGGAACATGAGAATTTCCAGGCGATTCTCACCCACCAGTTGCGTGCGTTGGTCTACCGTGTCGAGAATGCCGGCCATCAATGACTCCAGGTCTTGTTCGGATGAATTCACTTAAGGAAGGTTATCGGCTGTTTTTGCCGAAGCTTGACCCTCTCTAAAATGCCACGCCCGGCCATTGATGTCACATTAACATCATGCTTTACTGGCGCTGTGATTACATCTGCCGTACTTCCGCGCCACGCGACCCCGGTTCTCGCGAAAGGTTCCCCTGCGTAAGGGATCCCCCTACCAACAATCAGGTACAACCTGATATTCGCAATATCCAATAGCCATTAATGTGACGCCATTCTCATTGCATGAACGGAGTCAGGCTTTTGTGTGCGATCGCAAGCCAGTGGCCAACCACCCTCTCGTGTTCCCCAGCCTGCCTGCGGGCCAGCCGCAAGTCGTTCACCCGACGACTCGGCAATGCCGGGGTTCCGACCGCCCTCGTCGACACACACGATATCCCCTCATTTGATATGACGCTGTGGAGATAAGTATGCCGAACGACCGTAAAGAGTGGGCCCTGAGGCTCCCGGAGTTTCTAGTCGAGGCTGAAACACTCCTGGCTAAAACCGAGGAATGCCTGAGTCATCTGCAACTCATCAGCAATGACAAGGACGCCATCGACTGTCTGCTCAGCACACTGCTCAAGCTGGCCAACAAGGCCGATGCCCTGGCGTTGGCGGCCGTGTCTGAATTCTCCCTGCATATTCATGGCCTGCTGAACCACGCACAGAACACCATGAGCCTGCACGACGAGGCGCTGAGTGCCCTGAAAGACTGCCTGACCCTGATTGCCTGGCAACTCGAACTCATTGACCAGACCACCGGACAGCTCAGTCTCGACGACAGCGAACAGGCCACCCTGATCGAAGCCTTTGCCTTTCAAGTCGGGCAAAGCCGGTTTCAACCACCGGTCAATGCCAGGCCCTTCACCCTCGTATCCTATTCGGAGCGGCAGGCCTGAACTTGCCAAACCATGCCGTATGGCGTGTTCCGGTTATCAATATCGCGCTCTAACTTGAGTGCGCACAGGTCGCAAATGAATGTTTCATAGCTATAAGCGACATCATTAAACAACCACTCTTGCCCATCGACAATTGCGCACCTGCCTTGACCCGGGTGTTGCCTGATATCAACAAAAAAACCTAAGGTAATCGGCATTTTGCGACGGTAACAACCAACTTGTTCCATTATGGAATCATCCTCCAGACGACTGGGCGCCTGACTTTTCGGACATACATACGGACGCGACCATCGGTATCTTAAGTGCTAACATGCCGCCTGTTAGTTGACGCCAATTAATGGCAGTGTGATTGCAGCCGGATACAGCTCGCTGCAGTTCGGAGCTGAACGCGTCGGCGCTCCACATGAAAAAACAGGGGCCTGTCAGCCAGCATGACCGGTCAGCCCGCAGCGAACATCCATTGGCTCCATCCGCTATGCACGCCAGCCTCAAGTCAATCGCCAAGTGGCCACCCTCCCGGGAAAATGCACGCACATTCACGCTATTGCTATGCGTCTGCTCGACCCTCGGCAGTCTACTGGTCCATGGCTTGTCCATTCCGCTCCCCCTGTCATTGCTGGTGCTCAACGTTGCGGCGCTGACCAGTGTTGCCGTGCAGTATTGCCTCTCGCGCAAATCGATCAAATTCCAGCCCCAGGAACTGGCCGACCGGCTATTACAGGTCCAGGAAAACGAGCGTCACCGACTGAGCCGCGAACTGCATGACGACATCGGTCAATTGCTGACCGCCGCAAAACTGCAAAGTGACTGGCTCAAACGCCGGATGCCCGAAGAGCTCCAGGGACAATGTTCGGTCCTCTGTGACACGCTGGAAGAAACCCTCGCCAAAGTTCGTGACGTATCCGCCATTCTCAATCCCCGGCAGTTGACCAGCCTTGGGCTGGAAGCCAGTCTGCGGGCGCACCTGCTCAAGACCCTGGCCAACACCCCGGTGCACTGGAGCCTGGAATGCCAGCAGCGCCTGACCGGCATACCGGAGGAAATGGCCGTGGCGGCTTTCCGCATTACCCAGGAAGCGGTCACCAACATCCTGCGACATGCCCAGGCCAAGAACCTGCTAGTGTGCCTGCAGCGTCTGCCCCAAGGCCTGAAGTTGCAGATCAGCGACGATGGCCAGGGCTTCGCACCCGCATCAGACCCTGGTCGTGAAGGGCAACGCGGTATGGCCGGGATGTCGGAACGAATCGATCAACTGGGCGGCACACTGACCGTTACCAGCGAGCCGGGCAAAGGCACTCAAATCGAAGCTCTTTTTCCCTGGGCGCCCCGTGCGCTCGAACGGGCCAGTTCGAATAAGGTTATGCATTGACTTGTAATTTACTTCTGGTGGATGACCACTCGCTGATCAGGGCTGGCGTGCGCGCCCTGGTAATGGATCTGCCCGGCTATGCCGTCATCGGTGAGGCCAGTGACGGCTCGCAGTTGCTCGAAATGGTCGGGCATCTGTCCCCGGACATTGTCTTGCTGGATATTTCGATGCGCCAGACCGGCGGCCTCGAAGCGCTGCAGCAGCTCAAGCGGGTGCGCCCGCAGAGCAAGGTCCTGATCCTCTCGATGCACACCGACCCGGCCCTGATCATGCAGGCGCTGGAGTCCGGAGCCCATGGCTACCTGCTCAAGGACACTACGGCGACTGAACTTGAACACGCGTTGGAAGCCTTGCGCAACAACGAGCGCTATCTGAGCCCGGCCATTGCCCACACGGTGATCAACCAGGCCCTGACCCGAAACCAGAAGCGCCCACCTGAATCTGCCGACTCGCACAACCTGACGGCACGTCAGCTGGAAATCCTGCGGTTGATCGTTCGCGGAAAATCCACCCGAGAGATCGCAAACGGCCTGGGGTTGAGCGTCAAGACCGTCGAAACCCACCGTTCGCAGATCATGAAGCGTCTGCAGATCTACGATGTGGCCGGCCTGGTACTGTTTGCCGTGCGCGAACAAATCATCAGCCTTGATGACTAGGTATTTCACTGGCTTGTACCATGCTGCGTTCACAACATTACTTTCGTACAGAGCCTGGCGAAAACCTTTAAGCCCGCCCTCCCCATCGCGGGCTTTTCTCCGCCTGGCAGCGTCCATCGAATGCTATGGCTAGCCAGCGATTTTGCTTGATGCGCTCCCGATGTTCATTCCCTGGCGGCGACCGATCCAAAGCGCCAGGGTACAGGCGACGACTGAGATCACCAGGTAAGGCACCAGCGCAAAGGTGAAGTTGCCAGAGGCCTCTTTGATTACCCCGATCAGATAGGTGCCGGCAAAAACCCCCAGATTGTTCAAGGCATTAATCATCGCAATGGCCATGGCTGCGTTGCGCGCCGGGACCATTTCGGTCGCCAGTGCCCAGAATGGGCCTTTGATCATCGACGCGGCGGTGATGGCAACACATAGCACAACAATGGTCGCCAGCAACGACTCAACGAACATGATGCATGTCAGCGCAACCGCGCCGATGGCCAATGGAAGCGCCAAGTGCTTTACACGCTCACCGGTGCGATCCGAATGGCTGCTCCAGAGGTACATGACAAAGCTGGCGAGGGCGAAAGGCAGCGCGTTGAGGAAACCGATCTGCATGGTCGACAAATTGAACGTGCTAATGATTTGTGGCTGCCACAGCGACAGACCATTGGTCACGGAAGTCCCACCTATATATATCAATGTCAAAACCAACACATACTTGTTGCAAAGCACGCCCCATAGATCCTTGAGCGTACCCCGAACTTTTTCGCCGGGCACCTCACTGACCTGGCTGGCAATCCATGCCCGTTCTTGAGCTGTCAGGAACCTGGCACGACTAACATCGTGAGGAAGCACGTACAAACAGAGAATGCCCATGAAAATAGCCGGCGAACCCTCAATGATGAACAACCAGTGCCAGCCTCGCATGCCCAACCAGCCATCGGTCAGCAACAACAAGGCAGACAACGGGGAGCCCAGAACACTTGACACTGGCAAGGCCATCATCAATATCGCGACCGCACGGCTGCGGTGGCCACTGGGGAACCACAGCGTCAGATAGAAGATAACGCCAGGAAAAAATCCAGCCTCGGCCATCCCGAGCAGAAAACGCAGGATGTAAAAGGACTGAGGTCCCGACACAGCAGCCATGCAACTACTGATGAGCCCCCAGGAAACCATGGTGAACGCTAGCCAGCGTACCGGCCCGAACCGTTCCAGCATCATATTGGCAGGAACCGCGAACAGGCAGTAAGCGATAAAAAACAAACCCGCGCCGAAGCCGAAAGCCGCGTCTCCCAATGCAATATCCTGCTTCATCTGTAATGCGGCGAAGGCAATATTGACTCGGTCCAGAGAGGCAAGAAAATATCCGACGGTCACAAAAGGTAATATTCGCCATGCCACCTTGCGCATCGTGAGGCTTTCAACTGTTTGTTGTTTTTGTTCCATGAAGTGCTCCTTCAGGTGTAATGCGCTGGTGCTTGTTAGAAAGCATTAGAGAGCAGTAGCCAATCCTTGCGTTTGCAACCATTTTTGGATCAGCGCCGAAATAGCCAGGTTGTTGCGTTCGAGCATGAGTAGGTGTGAGTTTCCATAAATACCGTGCGCTGGCAGATCCATGACCGTTACATGACCACCGCAAGTCGCGAGCTGATCAAAATAGTGATCGGTACGTTTTCTGATATGGGGCCAGCGTGCGTCCAGTCGCAGATTGTCGCCATAGACCAACAGGATCGGAGTATCTTTCAGCCGCCTTTGCGCAAGCCCTTCTGCCGTGCCCGCCTGCGCCGGTTCAATGGCAACGATCGCGGCCACTTTGTCAGGGCGCTGTTCGGCCGCACGCACGGCGAAAGCACCGCCTTGTGAGTGGGCAATAAGAATCACCGGCTGCGCCAAACAATCCAGCATCGCTACATAAGCGCTCAGAGTCAGTTCGTCCGTATCTGACCAACGCGGCACCACCTGCCTCATGAACTGGTCAAACGCCTGAAGCGGGAATTGGCAGTGGGGGTAAGCGGCGGCATGCAGGCTGTCGAGCGAGCAATCCTGAACCGCAGTACCGATGCGAAACTGCACAAAGCAGTCCTGGCCGGTGCGCAATAATGGTTTGGCGGCAAAAGCGCGATCTCGTGGGGCCCAGCCCGAACGGCCACGCTCGACGGCATCAACGTTGTAGACCGACCAACCCTGACGAAAGAAATCGCTCAACCAGCCTTCCTGCCCGTCAGGGGTCGACTCCCAGACCGCCCCCGTCATCGAGCCGCCATGGCAAAACACCACGGGTGGGCGGCGTGTCCCTTCGGCATTGAGCAAGTACTGCACATACATCTGCCCGACACAGGACGTACCGTTGGGGTTGATGTTCACGGGCACTCCATTGGGAGCCAGTACATACGCCTCCTCTGGTTCGCCGCTGTAGCAGACCTCATGTCCACCGACAAAAAAAGACCCCATCGACAACAGCGGCATCGACACACGTTTAATGGCGTGTGGTACAAAAGTTGTACTCATAGGAATTTCCGGAAGTGACGTTGAAGTTGTTCAGCCAACTGGCGCATAGGAGACATGCAAGCCTGTAACTTTTCATCTGTCATACGCGCACCGGGGCCGCCGATGGTGACCGAACCCATTACGATTGAACGGGCGTCAAACAGCGGGAAACTCAAACCGACAACATCCTTCAGCCGCTCACTGCGACTGACGCAAAAGCCTTGTTCATGGACACTATCGAGGTCCGCGTGAAGACTTGACCGGCGTTGCCGGGCCTCGTCCATCGGCAACGAAACAAACGTCTCTTCGAGAATCAGATTGCGCATCTGCGTAGGTAAAAACGCTAGCATCACCTTGCCTCGGGAGCCCGCATGCAGCGAAGTCCGCTCTCCCGGCTTAATGTTCAGTTGCACATGTTCGGTGCTGTCGGCTACCTGCACACACACAGAAGTGTGGCCGTCCAGGAAATTCAGATACACCGTTTCGCCTTGTTCCGTGGCCACTTCTCGCAGCCAGATAGCGGGCGCATCGGATAACTGCAACCGGTCGCGAAACAACAACCCGTACTCCCAAAAGCGAACGCCCAGTTCGTATCGGCGAGTTTCCGTTTGTTGGCGCAAAAAGCCCTGCTTTGCAAACGTCGACATGATCCGTTGCACAGCGGAGGGCGAAAGGCCCATCTCTGCGCTCATTTCACGAACGCCCCAACTGAAACGCTCCGCGGAAAAGCGGGAGAGCAACTCAAGGGAAATATTGAGAGTTTTTAATGACATTATCTGTCCCTGTATTTGGAACACTGTTTCAATTTGAAGCACAGCATTTAATTCTTCATAGAAAAGAGTCAAGTTAAAAGTGACTCACTCTTCTTAACAAATCATTTCATCTGCAGATTTACGCTACAAACACGCAAACAGAAAACCATTACTCAAACAGTGCACTTATTCCAAATATCGGAACACATCAAGCCTTGTCCCTCTTATCGGGACAATTAGCAAAAAAACCACTACACAAATAAATTTATGATAGAAGCGCCTTATCGTACAAACCATCGAGTTGCACATTTTAAACTATCAATTCGCCACTCGAAGCGTCCGTTAAAAGCCACAAAAAACGAATTATTTCCAGTCGGAAGGTCCCGCACCCCACACGGCAGGACTTTTCTTACAAAACATGAGGAATCGGCTCAATTGACCGGAAATCTGAATTGATAGAGTTTTAGAAGCCTGCTGGACATCACAAGGACGTGCCATGCAACGCCAGAACCTCGCGTCACCGACCATTTCGGTCTTGCCGCTCACAGATAATAAAAATGCAGGCCATCGAGCTGAATGCCGCAACAGCACAAAAGCCACGGGAGAAGTTGATATGGAACCTCGCGTCACCGAGCTGGAAACACACCTCAAGTGCATACGCAGGGACATGGAAGAAGCCCGGGATGACGTCAAATCCATCAAACACCGACTTGTCTATTCCGCCTGCGGAACAGCCGTGATCCTCGGCCTCCTTGGCTGGATCGCCAATAGCCGTTTCGAACAGGTCATTTCATTGCTTTTGGCGCATTGAGTTGCCACCCACACAAGACCCGGCTCAATCAACCGGGTCTTGTGTGACAAAGCCACTGAAGCTATCAGCCCAGGACTTCGCTCAGCGGAATGAAGAAAACGCTATCGCCCGGAACCAGCGTGCGATCCTCCAGGACTTCTACCAGTCCATCAGCCCAGGCCGCGCTGCGCAGCACACCGGAACTCTGGTTTTTGTAGATCGTTGCCCTGCCGTTTTCCAGACGTCCACGCAAATACTCACGCCGACTGCCTGGCTGGAGCCAGTCAAACCCGGCAGGCACCTGGACCTTCAGCGGCTCAACGTCCTGCACGCCCTGACGACGCAGGAGATAGGGTCTGGTCAACAAGGCAAAGGTCACGAGGGTCGATGCCGGATTGCCCGGCAAGCCAATCACCGGCACACCACGAAAATGTCCGAACGTCAGCGGTTTACCGGGTTTGATGGCGAGCTTCCACAGCGTCAGCTCGCCCTCTTCGCGCAAGGCGATACCCAGAAAATCGGCTTCCCCCACCGATACGCCGCCGGTCGAGAGGATCAGGTCGACATCCTTCAACTCTCCCAATCGGGAGCGAGTGGTTTCCAGATTGTCCGGCAGAATTCCCGCATCGACGACCTCACACCCCAAACGCTGCAACCAGCTACACAACAACACCCGGTTGCTGTTGTAGATCTGTCCTGGCCCCAGCGCCTGCCCCGGTTCAATCAATTCGTCGCCGGTAGACAGTACCGCTACACGCACCTTGCGAACCACCGCCAGCTCAGCGCATCCCAAGGAGGCCGCCAATCCTTGCTCGATCGGCCCCAGCCGTGTACCTGCCGGCAGAATCAGTTCGCCGACGGTCGTTTCCTGGCCTTGCGGGCGAATGTTCTGGCCTTGGGTCAAGGCTTGAATGAAACGTACTCGCTCATCGGCCTGAACCTCGGCGTTCTCCTGCATCTCGACGCAATCGGCACCGGCAGGAACAGGCGCCCCGGTGAAAATGCGCGCACAGGTGCCTGGCTGCAACGGATCGGGGGCCTGGCCGGCAAACACCTTCTGACTGACCAGCAACGGCTCTCCCGTCCAGTCAGCCATGCGCAAGGCATAACCGTCCATGGCGCTGTTGGGCCAGGGTGGCAGATCAAGCGTCGACACCAGATCTTCAGCCAGTACGCGCCCCTGTACCTGCGCCAATGGCAAGCGTTCACGCTCGACAATCCTCGAGGCCTCGGCCATTTCCAGCAGGCGCGCCAACGCCTGCTCGACAGGCATCAGACTGCCAGACTTGCCAGGCTTACCCACGGGATTCACAAGGCGCGGCCTGTTTCAAATGAGGCACGAAGTTGCACGGCCGATGCCGCGCATCCAGCTGCTCGGCCAGTATGCCATCCCAAGCTGTGCGCACGGCATTGGTCGAGCCCGGCAAGCAGCAAACCAACGTGCCGTTTGCCAGGCCAGCCAATGCCCGGGACTGAACGGTCGAGCTACCGATATCG
>Ga0247818_10000290_pt1 | contig 31317 bp, 35 predicted proteins | sample 13C_Glucose_Day1_FD_192424 | JGI IMG/M metagenome (GOLD analysis project Ga0247818, IMG submission 192424) | Soil microbial communities from agricultural site in Penn Yan, New York, United States - 13C_Glucose_Day1 | ecosystem: Environmental > Terrestrial > Soil > Agricultural land | place...
CTCAGCCTCGACGACAAGTTGTCGATCTATGATGTTCGCGATCTCAATTTCGATGAGACGGTGGCGTTCGATTCCGCGAAGGAACACTTCCAGTGCCCCAACGATGCCTGTCGTTCGGCCTTCGAGGCTTCCAACGAGTTGGGCACGTTCAACGCCAAGAACGTGAATTACGTGCGCACGCCGCACTTCAAGAATCTGCCCACTACCCAGCATGTGGCGGGTTGTCCGTATGTGAGTTTGAAGGCTTCGGCATCTGGCGTTGAGACGGCGGATGGTGAGGTGGATGATGGGCGTGAGGAACACTTCCCATCAGAGTTGTTGCTGACCCGCCGTGAGTATGTGCGCAAGCCTGTCACGCCAGCGGGGGCGGCGGATGTGTTGCGCGATGATCCGGTGCGGGCGGCGGCGGACGGTGGTAAAGAGTCGGCGAGTCGTGAATCGGCGCCGGACAAGACCAGTGTGTTTGCGCATCCGGTGGAGTGTTTCGTTTCCAACTTCGCGGACAAGGAGTTGCTCAAGCGGATGCCGTTGAAGGTCGGTGAGCATTCGGCGCCGTACAGTTCGTTCTTCAAGAAGATTGAGTATCTGACGGACAACAAGGGGCTGATTTACTGGGGGCGGATCAAGAAGATCGAGGACTTCCACAGTGCCAGTTTTCGTATCGATTTCGAAGACAAGGTCTGGTTCAAGAAGCCCGAGGACAGTAAGAAGAAGCCGTACCCGGTCAGCGTTTATCTGAACAAGAAGCTGATCGACAACTACCGCAAGCGCAAGGCGTTTCTGGAAGAGATCAAGCACGCGGTGGATAGCGACAAGGCGTTGTTCTGTTTCTTCTATGGGGTGACGCCGGAGTTGAAGCAGGTGCCCGGCAAGAAGAACCCCGAAAAGCCTTTCGAGGTCTTCAATGCCAATATCGAGAACCTGGATCACTTCATTATTCGTGAAGCGCCGTGGCTGGAGTGATGGTTAGCTTTGGGGTAGTTGCAGTTTGACGGCGCCGGGGTGTTGTTTGATGACGGAGTACGGCAGGATCGACCAGTCGGGTCTATCGCAAGAGCGTTGCACGCGAGCGAAGTAGGCGCCGAGGTACAAGCCCTTCTCGGTGAAGTACCACGGCGAAGAGCCCCAGATGCTCTCATCCTGGAAGTTGCAGTCGTCATCTCCCGTCGGTTTCTTCATTTCTGTGGGGTACAGGGCGGTGAATTGCTTGATCACCCAAGGAACCAACTCTTTGCTTACGTACTGATAGCGCGCGTTACTTTCGGCCTCGCTCAGCGGTTTGTCGCCGAGGCTGTCGCGCTCGGCATGTAGCAGCGGTTTGCCCTCTCCGACCCACAGCACATCTTCGAGTGACAATGGGTGGCCGGTTTTTACATCAATGTTGAGGGGTGAATCGCCGAAGTCGGGATGCGCGCCGCCGCAGTAATAGCTGGTCGAGATGTTCAGGCTGACCACGGCAGGCGAGATCATTTTAGGTTCTGCCTGTTGCATGAAATCGACGTTCTCTCCGCCACTCAATTGGCAACTGTGATAACGGATCACTTCAAGCCAGAGCCGCCCCAGCAATTGTTGATTGACCCGCTGCAGATCATCTTTCGGTAAACCAGATTCCACACTGAACAGGGCAATTTTCGAGTCGGGCTCCGTCCACCATTGCAGGGTGTAGCCCATGAAGGTCTCTTTCTTCGTGGCTTTGAGATTGAGCCCCTGCACTCGCAAGTATTCGTACAACTCACCGCTCGGCAGCGCGGCGATGATTGGCAGCGTGTTAGCGCTAGGCGTCGGAGCTTTGGCCTCGGTGAGTTGCACTGACAGCTTTTTTCCCTTCGGACTTTGCCACTCGCCCCGCCAGCCGTCGCCGTTCTCTTCCAGCTTCAACGTTGGCAGAGGCTTTTCATCACCGTAACGATTGTTGCCCTCGGTCAGGGTCAGTGTGCTGTCCTGCAACGCGCCGCTTAGGGGCAGATCGCGATGGTACTTCTCATAGAAATAGCGGCCAGTCACTTCGCCCGGTTGTGTGGTATTGAGCTCCACGACAATCGGCGTTTTACCCAGCGTACCGGTAAATACGCGACGGCCATCTTCGGCATGGGCAGTGGAAATCAGTGTGAACAGCGCCGCGGCATATGGCGCCAGGCGCATCAGTCCCTTGAGCATGAATCAATCCTTGAAGGAGTCGGAGAACGCGTCGGCACACAGGCGCCGGCGCTGAAAAATACGCTGCGGATTATGGCGGGGACAGCTTAACTATTCGAGTTTTCTTGCTCGTACTTTTTAAGCCAGGCTTCGTGCTCCAGCGCCGCAATTTTCCGAGCCATTTGTTGGCGACGTTCCTTGGCAGCATGAAGTTGGACGTCATCAAGAAAGCAGTAATGACGCAGCCAGTGAAGCGCCATTTCCTCATCCGGAAAGTAGTAAGACTTGGCGCCCTTGCTGTTCCTCGGCGTGTCATTCATTTGCTCGTCAAATACCATCGCAGTGATGTCATCCGGTGGCAAAGACCCCGTATGGGCGACCTTGTCCTGGAACATCCATGCAATCTCGTCGATGTGTTTTTGCGCGCTGCGATGGCTACGTCGATAGAACCGTTGATGCTCACAAGTCTGTTTCAGCCGCGCCAACATCAACTCCGGATTAAGCCACTGCCCGAGGTCATGATGATGTGCGTTGATCACTATCCCCTTGACCCAACGATCCACAAATCGATCAACAAAGTCTTCTGTGTCAGCCTTTTTCGCATCAGCGAAAATCAGGCAATAGCGGGTCTGGACGTGAATGACCAGCAACACATGCTTGCGTTGTACCGTTATCGCGTGCACCAGCCACTGCTCGTCAGCGCCGCTCAGCTCATCATCTTCAATGATTGCGGACGGCGGTTTAGCATCCACCGGCGTGATCTTTTTACCCTTGTGAACACGGCTGAAAAACTTGCTGGCGGCTTCGGTGCAATTGAAGATCAACATCCTGGTTCTCTGGTAGTTGCTGGAGGACAGCGTTCAGTTATCGATTTTGGTTTCTTCCGCTGTAGCCTGGCAATGGTTCATTTAAGCGAAATGCACAGCAGCACAATAATCAGCAACCCGATATAGACCCAGGCATGCACCCGATCCGGGATCCGCCCAATCCACGGCGCGGCCAATCGAATCCCGATGAGCGAGCCAACCGTCAGCACAGCAAACGCCAGCAAATCCACATACCCGACAAACCACGCGCCCAAGTCAGCCTGACTGAACCCGGCCAACGCCATGTACGTCAGCGTCCCGGCCACTGCCACCGGCACGCTCAGTGGATTGGCCATGGACGTCGCTTGCGACATGCTCAGTCCACACCGACGCAACAACGGCACGGTCATGACGCTGCCTCCTACACCGAGAAACGTCGCGATGGCGCCGATGCCTACACCACCTGCGGAAGTTTCCGTAGCGCCAAGTCGGCGTGGGATGACGTCTGCGTTCTGAGTGAGAAAGCCGCGTCGCAGCAGGCAATCGACAATGGTCACGCCGAGGTAGCCGATGAATGCGTAGCGAATCACGTCGCCGCTGACCCACACCGCCGCTATTGCGCCAACGACCGCGCCCAACCCGATGAACCCGCTCAGCGGCCACAGGTAATGGCGGATGAGATTGCCGGCGCGGCGGTGTTTGTCGGTGGCGATCAGGGCGTTGACGATCATCACGCAGGTCGAAGTGGCGACGGCGATGTGCATCGCTGACTGACCGATCGGGTCGTCGGCGCCGTGGCTGGCGCTGAGCATCCGATACAGCAGCGGCACTACAACGAAGCCGCCGCCGAAGCCGAACAGCACGGCGGTGATGCCGGTCAGGCAGCCGAAGAGGGTCAGCAGTAAATAGAACATGTCGAGGCGTCCGTGGTGGGAGAGCGGTCGACGATAGAACGGCATCGCTTGGCCTGCTTCAGCAAGTGAGCCAATAATGTTTGTGTTTACGCCAATCACCGGGAAACGCCTGATGCGCAATGTTTCGATCAATCTGCTGGATGACACGCCGCGGGCGGTGGTGGCGATCGGTACGGATTATTCCCACGGTCACTTGCTGCCCTTTCATACGCATCGGCGGGCGCAGTTGTTGTACGGCGCGACCGGTGTGATGCAGGTCAGCACCCATGACGGTAACTGGGTAGTGCCGCCGCAGCGGGCAGTGTGGATTCCGCCGGGGGTGGCGCATGAGGTGTTGATGCTTGGGGTCAGCACTCGCAGTGTCTATATCGAGCCGGGCGCAGTGGATTTGGGCGAGCGCTGCCAGGTGATCAGTGTGTCGCCGTTGATGCGGCATTTGCTGATGGAGGCGGTGGAGGTGCCGCTGGCCTACGACCTGGACGGGCGCGATGGCGTGTTGATCGATCTGTTGCTGCATGAACTGACGCGCAGTGCGCCGCTGCCGTTGCACATTCCGCTACCGACTGACGGAAAGCTCCTATCCCTGTGTCAGACCTTTCTGCATCAGCCGTACGCCCATCAATCTCCACAGCAATGGGCCGAGCAGTTACACATAAGCTTGCGCACCTTCAACAGGATGTTTCGGCAACAGACCGGATTGAGTTTCAGGCAATGGCGACAGCAGGCGTGCGTGGTCATTGCGCTGGCGCGACTGGCCGCGGGTGAAGCGGTGACGCGTATCGCGCTGGACTTCGGTTATGAAAGCCCGGCGGCGTTCTCGACGATGTTCCGGCGGATCCTCGGGCAGGCACCGTCCGTCTGGTTGCAGGCAGCGAATTAGGGCAAATCAAAAAATGCGTTTGATCCCGGCCGAAAACAACTGTACAAAAACACAGTACATTTTCAATCAGCACTCTTGAGCCCGGAGCACACCATGGCCTCTCTTGCGATGAACCACATCCTCGAACGCATTGCCCTTTTCCAGTTCACCCCGACGCACTGCGTCCAGGCCCGAGCGATGCTGGGCTGGAGCGTGGAACAGCTGTCGCGCGAAGCGGAGGTTGCGGTGGACGACATTCAGCGGTTTGAAGCGCAGCAGGACGTGGCGGACGCCGCGCGGCTGGCGTTGGCGTATCGATTTGAGGCGCAGGGGTTGGTGTTTTTTCCCGGGTTTGCGCCGGGGCGCAGTGCGAGTATGGGCGCGACATCGGAAGCAGTGGGGCGTGGGGATTATGCGATGGCTGAATAAGGACGTGGAAATTGAGTGAAATCGAAGAAAGCAAAGGTTGCGGTTATAAGGATCTGGAAGGCGTGGATGCGGGTGACATGCAAAATAAGGCCCGGCATGTCACACGATTAGCTGCACTCATCGAAACAGCTCCCATGAGCAAAGCCGACGTAGCTCGAAGACTTGGTTTGAATCCGGAAAGTCTGGAAGAGATTCTCCGGGGGAATTCCGCGATATAAACGTTTCCACGTTGGTGAGCTATGGGGACTTGATGTCGGAAAACAATCTCGAAAAATAAGGTTCGCCTCTATAGAGGCGAACCGGTTTTAACTCATCAGGCGCTCTGCACCAAGCCCTCACTCTCCCCTTCAACCCCCAACCACCACGCACTCCCGCGCTGCGGTTGCATCAGGTTGAACGCCTCGCCCATCTGCGGCGTGGTAATCGCAACACTGCGCTCCCAGGCCAGCGACAGGATGCGATCAAACGGCTCATGCCAGGCGTGCATCGCCAGGTCGAAGGTGCCGTTGTGGATCGGAAACAGCCAGCGACCCTTGAGGTCTATGTGCGCTTGCAGGGTTTCTTCGGGTTGCATGTGCACGTGTGGCCATTCGACGTTGTAGGCGCCGGTTTCCATCAGGGTCAGGTCGAACGGGCCGTACTGTTCGCCGATGCGTTTAAAGCCGTCGAAGTAGCCGCTGTCACCGCTGAAGAAGATCCGCGTGTCACCGTCGATCATCACCCACGAGGCCCACAGCGTACTGTTGCTGTCGAACAGACCGCGGCCGGAGAAGTGCTGCGACGGCGTGGCGACGAAGCGGATGCCGGCGATTTCGGCGCCCTGCCACCAGTCGTACTGTCGGACTTTGCTGGCGTCGATGCCCCATTTGATCAGGGTGTCGCCGACGCCCAGCGGGGTCAGGAAGTAGTTGGTCTTGGCCGCCAGTTTCAGCACTGCCTGGTAATCGAGGTGGTCGTAGTGGTTGTGCGACAGGATCACCGCTTCAATCGGTGGCAACTGGTCGATGCTGATCGGCGGCTGGTGAAAGCGTTTCGGGCCGGCCCATTGCACCGGCGAAGCGCGCTCGGCGAAGACCGGGTCGGTGATCCAGAATTTGCCGCGCATTTTCAGCAGCAAGGTCGAGTGACCGAGGCGATAGACGCTGTGATCAGGCGCGACCAGCAGGTCTTCAAGCGTCAGCGACTGCACCGGGATCGCAGCGGCGGGACGGGTATTGCGCGGCTTGTTGAAAATCATGTTCCACATGATCCGCAGCATCTTGCGCCCACCTTCGCGTTGTACCGGCGCATGGTTACGGAATAGCCCTTGATCCTGGCGAGAGGCTTCAGGCGTGGAAGTTTGATTCGCAGACAAATCTGGATTGGCCATGACTGAGAGACTCCAGAAAAACCGCGCAATTCGCGGTTTTTCACGGTGGGACGATAAATGGCCAAGGCACGCACGCATCAGCCGAACTGTCTGTTTTTTAGGTTGCGCGGATTAACGCAACATTACACTGATCGGTGTAATTTCTAGGTTGCATCAAACCGGATGACAAGTAAACTGCCAAGTGTAATTCCACCCCTTCTCTGCCGAAGCGTACTTATGACAGCTCCAAAGCGCCTCACCGACCGCAAACGCGAAGCCATCATCCAGGCAGCGATTGCCGAATTCCGTGCCAACGGGTTCGAGATCACCAGCATGGACAAGATCGCGGCGACCGCCGGGGTGTCGAAGCGCACGGTGTACAACCACTTTCCCAGCAAAGAAGAGCTGTTCGCCGAAATTCTCAACCAACTCTGGGCACGGATTACCGACGAGCAAGCCGTGACCTATCGCGCGGATCAGCCGCTGCGCGAGCAACTGCTGCCCATGTTGCTGGCTAAACTGCAGATGATGGCCGATGACAACTTTCTCGGACTGGCGCGGGTGGCGATTGCCGCCACCATCCATTCCCCGGAGCGCGCGCAAGACATGGTGGCGCGCATGGGCGAGCGCGAAGAAGGCCTGACGGTGTGGATTCGCGCCGCTCAGGCGGATGGTCGACTGAAAGCTGTGGATGCCGGTTTCGCCGCGCAACAGATGCAGGGTCTGTTGAAGTCGTTCGGTTTCTGGCCGCAGATTTCCATGGGCCTGCCACCACTGGATGCGGACACGCAAAACGCCGTGGCCGATTCGGCAATGGAGATGTTTCTGGCCCGATACCAGCTCTAAACCGGCCCTCTCCTGCGCCCCGCCACGATTAAATGGCTCGGAAGGACACTGATTATTCCCGTTGGAATAAATGACAATGTCCGACATTTGACCGACGAGCGGTCGACCTGAAAAAGATACTGCAAAGTATTTCAGGATGAATCTGGCGCAGGACATCATGGAAAATCAACGCGGCAAAGGCTTGTCATTCGCCAGACGCATTTATTTGCCCAGGATCATCGGTCTGGGCGTCGGCTTTTTCAGCGTCGCGGCCGCGCTGTACCCGTTGCACATGCCGACCTGGCTCTGGGCGCTGCTGGTGTTCAACGGTTTTATCTGGCCGCATCTGGCCTACCAGGTTTCGACCCGCTCGACCTTCCCCTACCACGCCGAACGCCGCAACCTGTTGTACGACTCGTTGTGCGGGGGCTTCTGGACCGCGTGCTTTCAGTTCAATCCGCTGACCACCGTGACCATCCTGTCGATGATGACCATGAACAATGTCGCCGCCGGTGGACGACGTCTGTTCCTGCTCGGAGCCCTGGCCCAAGTCGCCGGCGTGCTGCTGGGCTGGTTACTGTTCGGCTTCAAGTTCAGTCCGACGATGACGCAGATCCAGGTCTGGGCCTGTCTGCCGATGCTCACCTTGTATCCACTGGCCCTGGGCATGGTCAGTTACCAACTGGCGATCAAACTTGCACAACACAAACGTGCACTCAGAGACCTGAGCCGCACCGACAGCCTCACCGGGCTGCTCAATCACGGCGCCTGGAAGGATCTGCTGCACACGCATTTCATGCTGTGCCAGCAAAACCACACCCGGGACATTCTGGCGCTGATCGACATCGATCACTTCAAGACCATCAACGATAACTATGGGCACATCGTTGGCGACGCCGTGCTGCGTGAGCTGAGCCAGGCACTCAAAGGACTGCTGGCCGAAGGTGAACGGGTCGGCCGTTATGGCGGCGACGAGTTTTGCCTGATCCTGCCCGACCAGCCACTCAATAAAGCCGAGGCGCAAATGGAACGATTACGTCAGGCACTGGACCAATATCGGCACCCGGATGTGCCAGAGCTGCGCGTCAGCCTGAGTATTGGTCTGGCCCGGTTTCAGCCGCCTTACAGCGACGCTGTTGCCTGGCTGGATGACGCCGACAAAGCGCTGTACACCGCCAAACACACGGGACGCAACACCATCAGCGTGGCGCTGAGCAATCCGAGCTAAGAACACGCCCCCCCCAGTCTTGAAAAGACTGATTCGCAATTTCTTGTACAACTCAAAGCAGTTTGTATAAGATCGCCTCGTCAGCCTGGATGCTGGCACTTTGCAGTCAATGGCAAATGCTCATCCAGCATTTGCTCTGCCAGCGCGGAAACAGGGACACAAACCTCGTCTTTCCCTACTTCCAGGTACTGCCCCTATGTTTTTCAAACGCCACCAGTCCGAACTCAACGACCTTCAACACACCATCACCGAACAGAATGGCCTGCTCGAAGCCATCAACCGCTCCATGGCGGTGATCGAGTTCGATCTAGAAGGCGTGGTGTTAAAGGCCAATGACAACTTCCTCAAAACCATGGGCTACCGCAGCGAACAAGTGATCGGCCAGCCTCATCGCGTGTTCTGCACTCCGGAGTTCGGCCGCAGCGCGCAATACACCGAACTGTGGTCGCGCCTGAAAAACGGTCAGTTCCAGTCCGGCACCTTCGAGCGGATTAACAGCCAGGGCCAGCCGGTCTGGCTGGAAGCCAACTACAACCCGATCAAGGATGCATCGGGACGCGTGGTCAAAGTGGTCAAGTTCGCGATGGACGTGACAACCAAGGTCCAACAGGAAAGCGAGGCCAACGCCAAGCTGCAGGCGATCGACCGGGCGATGGCGGTGATCGAATTCGACCTCAACGGCGGCATTCTCACCGCCAACCAGAATTTTCTGACGCGCATGGGTTACACGCTCGCTGACCTCAAGGGTAAACATCACCGTTTGTTCTGCCGCGCAGAGCTGGTCAACAGCAGCGCTTACGAGGATTTCTGGCGTCGGCTGAATCAAGGTGAGCTGTTTCAGGGCCAGTTTGAACGCGTCGACAAACGCGGCCAGAGTGTGTGGCTGGAGGCCAACTACAACCCGGTGTACGACGCTGCCGGGCGTTTGTGCAAAGTGGTGAAATTCGCCACGGACGTCACCGCCCGTGTCGAGCAGCACGAGCACGATGCGCGCAGCGCCAGCGCCGCTTATCACATCTCCGTGGAAACCCGGAAAGTCGCCGAGCAAGGCACTCAGGTGATCCAGCAGGCGGCCAGTGAGATGCGCGAAATCGCTGACGATATCGCGCAGTCATCAACGTTGATCGCGCAACTCGGCGAACGCTCGGAGCAGATCACCGCGATCGTCAACACCATCCGCGCGATTGCCGACCAGACCAATCTGCTGGCCCTCAACGCGGCGATTGAAGCGGCGCGTGCTGGTGATCAGGGTCGCGGATTCGCGGTAGTAGCGGACGAAGTGCGGCAACTGGCGGCGCGCACCAGCGGCTCGACGGCGGAGATTTCCAACATGATCGGCCTGATCCAGAGCGAAACCCGCCAGGCGATCAAGAGCATGGAAGGCACCCGCGGGCGGGCGGCGCAAGGCGTTGAACTGGCGGATCAGGCCGGCAGCGTGATTCTGCAGATCCGCGATGGCGCCAGTGAAGCGGTGCAGGCGGTGAGCATGTTTGCCAATGAGCGCGCGCCGGGCTGAGAGACCGCGTCGCGGCCTTCGCGAGCAGGCTCGCTCCCACAGGAATTGAGTCGATCACTGACTTGTGATCAACCCAGAACCTGTGGGAGCGAGCCTGCTCGCGAAAGGGCCATAAGCCGCGATGCAGGACTATAGTGACCTTCAGTCCCAAGCCCTGCCGAGCCCATCATGACCACCGAAAAAACCGACGCCCCCGCCACCGCCCCCGTCGACCACCTGCGCTTCCACCGCCCGCACGCCCACCTCAACACCACCTTCGGCAACGACGCGTTTGCCCTGCGCGCCGAGGCCTTCGCGCGGTTCTTTGGCACGCCGACCTTTCTTGGCGCACAAACTCTGATCGTGCTGTTGTGGGTGTGCCTCAATGCGACGGGTATCACCACTTTCGACGTTTATCCGTTCATTCTGCTGAACCTCGCGTTCAGCCTGCAATCGGCTTATGCCGCGCCGTTGATCCTGCTGGCACAAACCCGCCAAGCTGCGCGGGACAAGGCGCAATCGGACGCCGACGCGCAACACCGTGAAGCGCTGGCGGTGGCCAACAGCGAGCGCCAGGCGCAGGCCGCGCAGACCACCGCGCAACTGCTCGAACTGCTGGAGCAGAACACCCGCCTCACCGAAATGACCAAAAGCCTGACCGAGCGCATCGAAGGCCTGACCCGCGAACTGCATGCGCACATCTGCCAGAACCCGCAACGCTGATCACGGCAACCGCAGCGCCCGCCCCAACTCTTCGAACAGCGTGACCACCGAGCGCAACGCACGGCAGTCCGGGCGGGTCAGCAGCCACAGCGCGGTGTCGTAGCCGTGCAGCGGTTCGCTGAGGGCCTGCAAACCTTCAGTGATCAGAAAGTCCGGCAACGCCGCCACACCGAGTCCGCCGCGTACCAGTTCAGTCACCGAGAGCATGCTGTTGCAGCGATAAGTCGGGGTCACGCCGGGCAACTGCTGGCGGCGCCAGGCGACGGTCGGGTGATCCGGCAGAAACTCGTCCGGGGCGATCCAGGTCAGCGCCGCCAGATCCGTCGCATCAACATTCTGCAGATATCGCGCACTGGCGCAGACCCGGTAGGAAATCTTCGCCAGTTGCCGTCCGACCAGATGCTCCGGCGGTGTACGCGTGAGGCGCAGGGCGATGTCAGCATCGCGGCGGCTGAGGTTGGCGAAATCGTTGGAGGTGCTCAGTTCGAGGGTCAGCGCCGGGTAGTTCGGCATGAACTGCGTCAGCGCCGGCAACAGCAGCCCTTGCAGCACCGAATCGGTACAGGTCAGGCGCACCGTGCCGCTGACCACTTCACCGCCCTGCTCGACACCAATCCGCGCCGCTTCCAGTGCCTGCTCGGCGCGTTCGGCTTGCTCGGCCAGAGTCTGCGCGAGGGTGGTTGGCAGGTAACCGGCGCGACTCTTTTCGAACAATTGCTGACCGAGCGCTGACTCCAGCCGCCGCACCGCGCGAAACACCGTCGACACGTCTACCCTGAGCAGCTGCGACGCCCGGGCCAGAGAACCGCCGCGCACCAGAGCGAGGATCAGCGCCAGATCCGCGTAGTCGAGTCGATAGTGCGTGGCTGCATTGATCACTTGGGGAAACGCCAATATTGAGTGCGTGAACGCCAATCTATAGTGAGCCCCGGTGATCGACAACTGCACACCCTCACTGTAGTGAGGGGATTGATCCCCGATGGACCGCGCAGCAGGCCTTGTTTGAGGGCCGCTTCGCGCGCCGTCGGGGATAAATCCCCTCACCCCAGAGCGTCATCACTCACTCAAATCAAGGAAATCCCATGGACGCCAATTCCATTGCCCTGATCGGCGATTACGACCCTCAAGTCACCGCCCACCAGGCGATCCCCGTTGCCCTCGGCATGATCGCCGAGCAGTCCGGCCACAATGTGCAATTCGAATGGCTGCCCACCGAGCAGATTCACGCCGACACGGCGCTGGATCAGTTCGACGGCTTCTGGTGCGTCCCGGGCAGCCCCTACAAAAACGAGGCCGGTGCACTCAGGGCCATCCGTTTTGCCCGCGAACAACAGCGCCCCTTCCTTGGTACCTGCGGCGGTTTTCAGCATGCGGTACTGGAATTTTCCCGCAACGTGCTGGGCTGGGCCGATGCCGAGCATGGCGAAACATCACCGGATTCGCCGCGAGCCGTGCTCACGCCGTTGACCTGTTCGTTGGTGGAGGCGGTGGACAGCATTCACCTGGTCGCCGGCTCGTTGATCGCCAAGGCGTACGAAACGTCCGAGATCCGTGAAGGCTATCGCTGCCGGTTCGGGGTGAATCCACAGTTTGAAAAAGAATTGCTGACCCATCAGCTACGCGCCGTAGGGCACGATTCGGCGGGTGACTTGCGCGCAATCGAATTGACCGACCATGTGTTTTTTGTCGCCACGCTGTTCCAGCCGGAACGTGCAGCGCTCAAGGGGCAGGTTCCGCCACTGGTGCGGGCGTTTGTCGAAGCGTGTGGGGTGCGACGCCCATGAAGCCGAACGAACCTTGCTTTGCGGTGATTTTCACCTCGACCCGCACCGAGGGTGACAACGGTTATGCGGCGGCCTCCGAGCGCATGATGGAGCTGGTCAGCCAGCAACCGGGGTTTCTCGGCATTGATTCGATTCGTGGGGAAGACGGGGTCGGGATCACCATTTCGTACTGGCAGAGCGAGGCGGCGATTCTGGCCTGGCGCGAGCATCCCGAACACCGGGTGATTCAGGCGCGCGGGCGGGCGCAGTGGTATTCGAAGTTTCAGACGCGGGTGTGTCGGGTGGAGCGCGAATACCGGTTTGGGCAGTGAGTGCAGCGGCGCACTTATTGGCCTCATCGCCAGCAGGCTGGCTCCCGCAGGGATTTTTTGAATGCCACAGATCCGATGTGTGAGCCAGCAGGGATTTGTGAACGCCACAGATCCAGTGTGTGAACCAGCAGGCTGGCTCCCACAGAGATTTTTTGAATGCCACAGATCCAGTGTGTGAGCCAGCAGGCTGGCTCCTGCAGGGTTTTGTGAATGCTACAGATCCAGTGCGGGAGCCAGCAGGCTGGCTCCCGCAGGGATTTTTTGAATGCCACAGATCCAATGTGTGAGCCAGCAGGCTGGCTCCCGCAGGGATTTGTGAACGCCACAGATCCAGTGTGTGAGCCAGCAGGCTGGCTCACACAGGGATTTTTTGAACGCCACAGATCCAATGTGGGAGCCAGCCTGCTGGCGATGGCGGCAGAATTACCACCGCAAAACTTCAGCCCTGCACCAGACTGCGTACCGCCACAATCTCCGGCACCTCAACCTTGCTCATGTACACCCGCAACGGCTCGGTGATGTTGATCCGGTCATCGATGTTCTGATCCAGCAGCAACTGAATCAGCTCGCGTTTAAGCGTCATGGTCTGCGGCGTCGCCGGCGCCCAGACGAATTCATTCACAGGAATGATGCCGTCATCCGCCACGTCCATGCCGAACGAATCTTCGCTGAAACGCACGATGTACTGGCCGGTCTTGCGGTTGAGGCCGACAAAACCCTTGAGGTCATCGGCGGCCTGACAGATGAGTTGGGAAGTGATGCGCATGGTAAACCTCACGAAAAATCATCGATGGTTTACACGCAGGGCAACAGGATCGGCGCGCTCTCTGCCGGAGCGTCTGCCGAGGGCAAGCGTACTGCAAACAGCGCCACAAAAGTGCAGGAAAAATCGCTTTTAATACGTTTATGTCGGTCTGGCGATAGCACGCAATCCATTCAGTTGTTAAAAGGTACGTCTTTGAAAATGCCCTGCGAAAGGAACTCGAACATGCCCGCCACTTTCACCAAAAGCGCCCTCATGCTGAGCCTGATGCTCGGCCTCGGCCAGGCCCACGCCGCCCAGACTGACGTCAACGCACTGGCCGCCGCCCATGGCATCCCGCATCCAGCCGTGATCGCGCACCGTGGCGCGTCTTTCGATGCTCCGGAATCCACCGCCGCCTCCTACAAACTGGCCCGCGACCTCGGCGCCGACTACCTGGAAATGGATTTGCAGCGCAGCAAGGACGGCGTGCTGTTCGCCCTGCACGACAACAACCTGCAACGCACCACCGACGTCGCGACCAAGTTCCCGGAGCGCAAGGACAGCCCGGCCACCGCCTTCACCATGGCCGAACTGAAAACCCTCGACGCCGGCAGCTGGTACAACAAGGCTTACCCGGATCGCGCGCGTCCGACCTACGCCGGGCTGAAAATCCTCACCCTCGATGAAATCATCGACATCGCCCAGGCCAACCCGAAACACAAGCCGGGCCTGTACATCGAAACCAAGGAGCCGCAACTGTTTCCGGGGATCGAGCATGACCTCAAAGAGAAGCTGCATGATCGCGGCTGGCTGAGTCCGGCCGGTTCGAAACTGGCCAAGAGCGAGCTGGGCGTCGGCCAGGGCAAAGGCAAGGTGATCCTGCAGACCTTCGAGAAGAACAGCCTCGAACTGCTGCAGAAGGAAATGCCGCAAGTGCCGAAGATCCTGTTGCTATGGGTCGGCGAAGGCAGCATCGAGCCGAAATCGAAGGTGACCTTTTCCGAATCCGGCGAGAAGGACAAGAACGTGTTCTACGGCAAGCAGGAGCCGAAGTCCGAAGCCGAATTCAAGCAATGGGTGGATTTCGCCAAGGCGCAGGGTGCCATCGGCACCGGTCCTTCGGCCAAGCTGACCAAGGGTGGCGACCAGAGCTACTCGGATCTGGTGCAACCGTGGATGAACCAGTACACCCATGATCAGGGCATGCTGGTGCACGTCTACACCGTCGATGAGCCGGTGGACTTCGAGAAAGTCATGGCGGCCGGCGTTGACGGCATCTTCACCAACCGCGCCAGCGAACTGTTGAAGTTTTACAAGCGTCCGGCGGCGGCCAGTGTTGATCAGGTGTTGAAGAACAACGGGTTCTGATCGGTAAACCGGGTTGTCCGCATCGCGAGCAGGCTCACTCCTACAAGAGCCCTGCCCGCGATCTGGGGTTTTAAGGGTGAGTTAAGTTGCAGTGGTTAACCTGAGCCCACTTCAACGAACAACCCAAGGAATGACCCGATGAAAACTTTGACTGCCCTGTTTACCGCCGCTGCCCTGACCCTGACTGCTGGCCTGGCCCAGGCTGATGTCCGCGTCGACCAGATCCCTGAGCTGGTCAAATCCGGCAAGATCAAGTCGCTGGAATCGATGAACGCCGAGGCACTGAAACTGCACCCGGGTGCGACCATCACCGACACCGATCTGGATAACCACTTCAACGGTTACGAGTACGAAGTCGAGCTGAAAACCGCCGATGGCAAAGAGTTCGACGTCGACTTCGATGCCACCACCGGCAAAGTGCTGAGCAACAAGCAAGACACCTGATACACCGCCAAAGCAAAGCCGCACGATCAGCGATCGTGCGGCTTTTTTGCGTCCGTTGCCCGGCGAATCACGCGAATGCAGCCTGAAGGGATGCCAAAACCGCCATCAGACCGCTAGTATGGCGACCATCAGATAAACGATTGCAGCCGAGAACGATGGGCATGGGGCAGACAGCGGCAGCAGACATCGCGACAATCGGACGGATCAGCGCGGTTCCGGCGATCCTTCAAGTGATCCGCGAACTGACCGGCCTGCGATTTGCCGCCGTGGCGCGGGTTACCGAGGACTCCTGGGTCACCTGTGCGGTGCTCGATCAACTGAACTTTGGCCTGGAGGTCGGCGGCGAGCTGGATGTGGTCACCACGCTGTGCCATGAAATCCGCCAGTCGCACCTCTCGGTGGTGATCGACAAGGCCAGTGAAGACCCGCTCTACCGCGATCATCACACCCCGCGCCTGTACAAATTCGAGAGCTATATTTCGGTGCCGGTGTTCCGCACCGACGGACGCTTTTTCGGCACGATCTGCGCGCTCGATCCGAACCCCGCGCAACTCAAGTCCAGCAGCATTCAGAGCACCATGGAGTCGTTCGCGCGGATGCTCGCGCTGCAGATCGAAGCCGAGGAAAACGCGCAGCGCACCGAAACCGCGTTGTTGCAGGAACGCGAAACCGCCGAGTTGCGCGAACAGTTCATTGCCGTGCTCGGCCACGATTTGCGCAACCCGTTGTTCGCGATCAGCGCCGGCGCCGAAATGCTCTTGCGCAAGCACCCCGATCCCGCCATCGAAATACGGGTACGCAATATCCTTGGCAGTGCGCAACGGGCGACGCGGTTGGTGGATGATGTTCTCGACTTCGCTCGCGGACGCTTGGGCAAGGGCATTCCAGTGGATATCCAGCCCTGCGCGGATTTGACCGAAGCCGTGCAGCAAGTGGTGACGGAGATTCGCAACGTGCATCCGCAGCGCATGATTCATGCGTCCATCGGTGACTTGCAGGGTGTGCCCTGCGACCGGGCGCGGATCGCTCAACTGCTGTCGAACCTGCTGGCCAATGCCGTGGCCCATGGCGACCCGGATGGGGATATCGAAGTGATCGCCCAGGTTGAGCACGGTGCGTTGATGCTGGCAGTGAAAAACCAGGGGCATATCCCCGAGGCGATTCTGCCGCATCTGTTCCAGCCTTACTCGCGCCCGACCGGCAGCGCGCCCCAGGCCGGGCTCGGTCTGGGGCTGTACATCGCCAGCCAGATCGCCCAGTCCCATGGCGGGCATTTGCATGTAGCGTCCACCGCCCAGAGCGGCACGCTGTTCACCTTCAGCCTGCAAACTGCCTGAAACACACCCAGTTCCCTGTAGGAGTGAGCCTGCTCGCGATAGCGGTATGTCAGTCACCATGAATATGGCAGATATACCGCTATCGCGAGCAGGCTCACTCCTACAGGGGAATCGCGTGATGCTTAAGCCGAAGTGCTGACCAACGCCCCCGAGCTGCTCGAACCGGAATCCTGCAACGCCTGCAACAACGCCGCTGTCGCGGTCTGCAACGAAGCCGAGGTGCTGGAGATTTGCGACTCGGCAGAGGCCACGTCAGCCGCCTTGGCATCAGCGTCTTCCTGCTTGGCCTGAGCCGCTTGCAGCGCCTGTTGCTGCTCCTGCAATTGCTTTTGCAGCTCGGCGATCTGCTTGCGCAGTGCTTTCACCGAATCCGATTCAGCGCTGCTGTCGGAACTGCTGTCGCCTGCCGGAGCCGCGCCCCCGCCGGCTGCCACTTTGCTGGTATCGGCGCTGACCCCGGTGCTGCTGGTTGCAGTGGTCGAGGTGTCGTCACTCGCGTCGCTGATCCTGGTTTTGCTGGTGGCGGTGGTGACGGTCTGATTGATTGAAACGGAGGTGATGCTGACCATGGGAAGGCTCCAATGCCGGTTTTAGATGACCGGCCATCGGCGGCGCTCGCACGGATTTGAGATCGACTGTGTACCGACTCGGTATCCGAACCGGTACACGTCGGCGGACGTCAGGCGCTCAGGCGACGGATCACCGTGGCGGAATTGGCAATCTCACCACGCATCTGGGTGGAAGCGAGCTTGCTCGCGAAAGCGGCGTGTCATCCACATGTCACTCAATGATCATCCGCATTCGCGAGCAAGCCCCCCCACCGGGTTACCAGTGGATGATCCGGGTCGCTGTCATTTTGCAGTCACGCAAGCGTCACATGCGATTGCGATGATGCGGCTCAGGTGAATCTGAAAACCCCGCGCCAGACGCCCTCCTCGCAGCGAGCTTCCATGAACCACAGCCTCGATATCAGTCATCGCGATCCTGATTTGTTCGGTTTGCTTTACGGCTTCCGTTTTCGTCCCGGTGAACGTGGCCGTGAAGTCGATTCGGCGACCGCCCTGCGTTGTCTGCAAGACGACAGCGACAGTGATGAATTCCTCTGGCTGCACTTGAACCTGGCGCACGCCGCGTGCGAGCGCTGGATGAAAAGTCATCTGCAATTGCCCGAAGAGTTTTTCGAGGCGCTGCACGAAGGTTCGCGCTCGACGCGCATCGAACACGTTGACTCGGCCTTGCTGGCGGTGGTCAACGACGTGGTGTTCAACCTCAGCAGCATGGTTTCCTCGGACGTGTCGACGCTGTGGGTCTGCGTGCGCAGCAAACTGATCGTCAGCGCACGTCTGCAACCGCTGCACTCGGTGGACAAATTGCGTTCATCGGTGAAGGCCGGTGAATGCTTTCGCTCGCCATCGGAACTGTTGGTGCACTTGCTGCGCGATCAGGGTGAAGTGCTGACGCAGATCGTGCGCAAGACCAGCATGAGCGTCGATCAGGTCGAGGACGAATTGCTCTCCTCGCGGCTGTCGACCAACCGCGCCGAACTCGGCGCCAATCGCCGGGTGCTGGTGCGCCTGCAACGCCTGTTGGCGCTGGAGCCGGGTTCACTGCTGCGCCTGCTCAACCGGCCGCCGCCGTGGCTGCAGAAGGAGGACGTCAAGGAGCTGCGCAAATCCACCGAGGAGTTCGCACTGATCATCAACGACCTGACCGCCCTCGGCGAGCGGATCAAACTGCTTCAGGAAGAAATCGCCGCCAACCTCAACGAACAGAGCAACCGCACACTGTTCACCCTGACCGTGGTCACGGTGCTGGCGCTGCCGATCAACATCATCGCCGGTTTCTTCGGCATGAACGTGGGGGGTGTGCCGCTGGCGACAGATCCGGAGGGGTTCTGGATTCTGGTGGCGCTGGTCGCGACGTTTACCGTGATTGCCGGGCGCTGGGCGTTTCGCAAGCGCGGGGATTACTAACCACCAAACTTGATGTCCAGCACAGTTCCCCTGTGGGAGCGAGCCTGCTCGCGAAAGCGATCTGTCATTCAACAATGACGATGACTGACACGCCGTCTTCGCGAGCAGGCTCGCTCCCACAGGGGACCTCATTGAACTTCAGATCGGTGGTCCGGTTATTCAGCCAAACACTGACCTGCCGCAGTCTCTCTGTAATATTTAGCAACGATCATGACCGACACTCCTTCCCTCGCTCAGGATTGTCCGCTCATGGCTACTCCCTCCCTGACCGCCGCCCGCCCCACGTCCGCCCACGGCGGCCGGCCGGCACTTGATAAAAAACCCGGCCCTTTCACTTACGTGGTGTTCTTCGCGGTGCTCGCGATGGGGATGTTGTTCACCGCTTACAGCCTGATGCACGACATGCATGAGCTGGGCACCACCGTCACCACCTGGACCCCGTTCCTGCTGCTCGGCGTGGCGCTGCTGATTGCGCTGGGCTTCGAGTTCGTCAACGGTTTCCACGACACCGCCAACGCGGTCGCAACAGTGATCTACACCCATTCGCTGCCGCCGAATGTGGCGGTGGTCTGGTCGGGTTTCTTCAACTTCCTCGGGGTGCTGCTGTCCAGCGGCGCGGTGGCGTTCGGCATCATCGCCCTGCTGCCGGTTGAGCTGATTCTGCAGGTCGGTTCGTCCGCCGGTTTCGCGATGATCTTCGCCCTGCTGATCGCGGCGATCCTGTGGAACCTCGGCACCTGGTGGCTGGGCCTTCCGGCCTCCTCTTCCCACACCTTGATCGGCTCGATCATCGGTGTCGGCGTGGCCAATGCCTTGATGCACGGGCGCGACGGCACCAGCGGCGTGGACTGGGCGCAGGCGACCAAGATCGGTTACGCCTTGCTGCTGTCGCCGCTGGTGGGCTTCGGCTGCGCGGCGCTGTTGCTGCTGGCCATGCGCGCCTTCATCAAGAATCGCGCGCTGTACAAGGCGCCGGAAGGCAACAACCCGCCACCGTGGTGGATTCGCGGTTTGCTGATCGCCACCTGCACCGGCGTGTCTTTCGCCCACGGCTCCAACGACGGGCAGAAAGGCATGGGCCTGATCATGCTGATTCTGGTCGGCACCTTGCCGATGGCTTACGCGTTGAACCGCACCATGCCGGCCGATCAGGCGTTGCAGTTCGCCGCTGTCGCCGAAGTCACCCAGCAAGCGCTGATGAAAAATACCCCGCTGCCAGCCCCGGTCGATCCGCGCCCGGTGCTGTCGGATTACGTGCGCAGCAAGCAAGCCACGCCGCAACTGATCCCTGCCCTCGCCGCCCTTACCGGACACATTGGCGCGGAGGTGAAAGGCTATGGCTCGCTGTCGAAAGTCCCGGCCGAAGCCATGGGCAACGTACGTAACGACATGTACCTGGCCAGCGAAAGCATTCGCTTGATGGACAAGAACAAGGTCGGCAATTTCGACGCCGACACCACTGACAAACTGCAACTGTTCAAACAGCAGATCGACAACGCCACGCGCTTTATTCCGTTGTGGGTGAAGATCGCCGTGGCCATCGCTCTGGGCCTCGGCACCATGGTCGGCTGGAAGCGGATTGTGGTGACGGTCGGCGAGAAGATCGGCAAGACCCACCTGACCTACGCCCAGGGCGCCTCGGCGGAAACCGTGGCGATGCTGACCATCGGTGCAGCGGACATGTTCGGGTTGCCGGTATCGACCACCCATGTGCTGTCATCGGGTGTGGCGGGGACCATGGTCGCCAATGGCGGTGGTTTGCAGATGAAGACCATCCGCAATCTGCTGATGGCGTGGGTGCTGACCTTGCCGGCGGCGATTCTGCTGTCGGGCAGCCTGTACTGGTTGTTCACCCAAATCTTCTGATCACCAAAAATCCTCTGTAGGAGCTGCGGCACGCTGCGATCTTTTGATCTTGTTTTTTACAAGCAAAAGATCGCAGCGTGCCGCAGCTCCTACAGGGGGTAGTGATATCGGTCAGAGCGTCGAACGGATGACATCGCCCAACCACTCCATGAACACCCGCACCCGCAGCGGCAAATGCCGTTGCCGCGCATACAACAACGAAACTGCCATCGCCGGTGCGTTGTATTGCGGCAGCACCGTCACCAGTTCACCGGTTTGCAGATACGAGCGCAGGCCAGTATTGGGCACCTGCACAATCCCGAAGCCGCCCAGACACGCCGACTCGTAAGCATCGGTGCTGTTGACCGTGACACTGCCGGCCATTGGCACGCGCCGTATCTGCCCCGCCTCCTCATAGACAAACCCTTCCGAACGCGAACCGAGCACGCCGACGTAATGCACCAGCCGATGCTGCACCAGATCTTCCAGGGTCTGTGGCACGCCATGGCGTTCAAGGTAAGCAGGGCTGGCGCAGTTGATCATCGGCAAGTCGCACAGATGCCGCGCCACCACTGATTGATCCGGTTGCGCGCCGACCCGCAGCACGCAATCGAAACCTTCGCTGAGCAGATCGACGCGGCGGTCGGTGCTGCTGATTTCCAGCTCAAGATTGGGATGGCGATCCATGAATTGCGGCAGCCGTGGCATCACCACGCGCCGGGCGAGAATGTTCGGCATGTCGACGCGAATTCGCCCGGTCAGCGAGGCTTCGTCCTGACGGAACAAGCCTTCGATCTCATCCATGTGCGAGAGCAGATCCTTGCTGCGCTCATACAAAACCAGGCCGTCCTGCGTCGCCTGCACCTTGCGTGTGGTGCGTTGCAACAGACGCGTGCCGAGCAGGGCTTCCAGTGCTTGCACATGCTCGGACACCGTCGAACGTGGCAAGCCGAGGTTTTCTCCGGCGAGGGTGAAACTTGATAACTCGCTGACCCGGACGAAGGTGCGCAGCAGTTCCAGTTTGTTCATGGGGCACCAGCCTATTGTTCGGTTTAACCGATCAGTGATTCCGATTTCACACTGTTTATCACCTGCCGGCGGATAAATAAACTTTGATCCATCACCAGTCACCGCAATCGAGGAAGTCCCATGAACCGCAAAATCGCACTCATCACCGGCGCCAGTCGTGGCCTGGGCAAAAACGCCGCACTGCACCTTGTCGCTCAGGGCATCGACATCATCGGCACCTACAACAGCCGCGCCGATGAAGCTCAGGCGCTGGTAAGCGAAATCGAAGCGCTAGGCGGCAAAGCCGTGATGCTGCAACTGGACGTCAGTCGCAGCGAAGGCTTTGCCGACTTCGCCGCGCAGATCGAGCAGGCGCTCAAGCACTTTGATCGTCAGCGCTTCGATTTTCTGGTCAACAACGCCGGGGTCGGTTTGCACGTCAGTTTTGCCGAAACAACCGTCGAGCAATTCGACATGCTGATGAACGTGCATTTCAAAGGGCCGTTCTTCCTGACTCAGCAACTGCTGCCACTGATTAACGATGGCGGGCGGATCATCAACATCTCCAGCGGCCTCGCGCGTTTCACCATCCCGGGCGCCAGTGCTTATGCGGCGATGAAAGGGGCGATTGAAGTGCTGACTCGCTATCAGGCCAAAGAGTTGGGCTCGCGACAGATCACCGTAAACACGCTGGCGCCGGGTGCGATTGAAACCGACTTTGGCGGCGGCACTGTGCGCGACAACGCGGCGGTGAATGCGATGGTCGCCAGCAATACGGCCCTGGGGCGCGCCGGCCAGCCGGATGATATTGGTGGGGCGTTGGCGTTGCTGCTGTCGGAGGGTGGGCAGTGGATCAATGGGCAGCGGGTTGAAGCATCCGGCGGCATGTTCCTCTAACGGGCAACATACATGCCTGTAGGAGCTGCCGAAGGCTGCGATCTTTTGATCTTGTTTTTAACAAATCAAAGTCAAAAGATCGCAGCCTGCGGCAGCTCCTACAGTGGGATTGGGTTAGCCCTGACAGGCGCTGCGCTGCACAAACCGCTCGCGCACCACGTCATACCCCCAGTGATACACATAGGTGTACGGCAGGAAAAACAGCAGCACACCGATATCCAGCAAGAACGCCTGCCACAGGCTGACCGACAGCCACCAGGCAATCAGCGGTACGCCCATCACGATCAACCCGCCTTCGAACAGCAGCGCGTGGATCACCCGTGTCCTGCCGTTGTGCTCGACGTTCAGGCGCTTGAGCATGCGGTCGAAGAAGCCGTTGAACAGCACGTTCCACGCCAGCGCCAGCAGAGCGATCAGCACGGTCACCGCGCCCATGTCCAACAGCGGTTTGTTCATGATCCACGCCAGCAACGGGGTGCAGATCAGGATCGCCAGACACTCGAAACCGATGGCCTGGAAGATACGTTCAGTGATGGATTTGTTGGCAGTCATGGCCTGACTCCTTGAGTGAAGATGGTTGCCATGATCCTTCCTCAAACCGATACTTCATAACCAATAACCATCGATCAAGGCGATAGTTCATGGCTTCGCAGGAAGTGCTGTTGGCGTTTGTTCAAGCAGCCACTCAGGGTTCGTTTTCGGCAGCGGCGCGCAAACTCGGGCGCAGTCAGTCGACCATCAGCGCGGCGGTGGCCAGCCTGGAGATTGATCTGGATCTGATCCTGTTTGATCGCAGCAGCCGCAAACCGACCCTGACCCCGGCTGGCCACGTGATGCTGCAACGGGCCGAGGCGATTCTGGCGGCCAACAGTCGCCTGGAAATGACTGCACGACAGTTGTCCCAAGGCGTCGAACCGAAGCTGACGGTGGCGATTTCCGACACTTATCAGTCGTACCGTTTTGAAGCGGCGTTGGTCGGGTTTGAGCAGCGTTATCCGGATCTGGAACTGGAATGTCTGATTGCCGAATGCGATGACTTGATCGAATTGGTCCAGCGTGGTCGCGCGCACTTGGCCTTCGCTGAGATGCAAGAGAACTATCCGCCGGATCTGGTGACGTCAACAGTGGCCGAGCGCACGGAAATCGCCTTGTTCGTCAATCGCGACCATGCGCTGGCCAGGCTCGATCACATCGATCAACACATCCTGGAACAGCACCGTGAATTGCGTCTGGCAACCATCGTCAATCCGTATGACAGTCGTGGCAAAGGTCGCGTGTGGTCGGCGCCGAGTTATCTGATGTTGTTGGAGATGGCCGAAAAGGGTTTTGGCTGGGCGCCGCTGCCGCGTTGGCTGGCGCAGCGTTATGGCAATGATTCGCTGGTGGAGCTGAACGTGCGCGGCTGGCCGAAACCGGTGTTTGTCGATGCCTTGTGGTCGCGGCTGTATCCGCCGGGGCCGGCGGGGAGTTGGTTGTTGAGCAAGATGCTGGAATAGCGACGCCCCCATTCGCGAGCAGGCTCGCTCCCACAGAGAAATGCATTCCAAAGGTGGGAGCGAGCCTGCTCGCGAAGAGGTCGGCAGTGCCCGCGAAGAGTTCAGCTCAATCCAGTTCGCTCAGCCGCCCCTCGATAAACCGCCGCTCCGGCTCTTGCCGGGTCAGCTCCAACGCCCGCAAATACGCCGCTCTCGCCTCTTCCACCCTGCCCAACTGCCGACAAAACTCCGCCCGCGCCGAATGCGCCAAGTGGTAATCCTGCAACTCCCCTCGCGCCGAAATCCCTTCAATCAGATTCAACCCTGCCAACGCGCCATCACGCTTGGCCACCGCGACCGCTCGATTCAACTCAATCACCGGCGAAGGCATCGCGCGCAACAGCACGTCATACAAGCCGACGATCTGCTCCCAATCCGTCTCCGTCGCCGACGGTGCCTCGGCATGCACTGCGGCAATCGCCGCTTGCAAACAATACGGCCCAAATCGCCGGGTAATCAGCGCACGCTCAACCAGCGCACAGCCTTCGGCGATCAACTCGCTATCCCACAATGAGCGATCCTGATCATCCAGCAGCACCAGTTCACCCCTCGGCGAAGTGCGCGCCGAGCGTCGCGATTCGTGCAACAGCATCATCGCCAACAGCCCCATCACCTCCGGCTCTGGCAGCAACTCCATCAACAGTCGCCCCAACCTGATCGCCTCACGGGTCAGATCTTCACGCGTCAATTCAACCCCGCCCGACGCCGAATAGCCTTCGTTGAACACCAGATAAATCACCCGCAACACGCTGTCGAGGCGTTCGGGCAGTTCGCTCAGGCTCGGCACTTGGTACGGGATTTTCGCGTCACGGATCTTGGCTTTCGCCCGCACGATGCGCTGGGCAATCGCTGCCGGCGCCGAGAGAAACGCACGGGCGATTTCCTCGGTGGTCAGGTCGCAGACTTCACGCAGGGTCAGCGGCACTTGCGCATCCGCCGCCAGCGCCGGGTGACAGCAGGTGAAGATCAGCCGCAGGCGGTCGTCTTCCACATCTTCGCCACTCCAGTCGGCTTGTTCCAACTCTTCAAGCTGCGCCAGCAACAGCGGCTGCGAGGCCTTGAAGCGGGCGCGGCGGCGCAATACATCGATGGCCTTGAAGCGCCCGGTGGACACCAGCCAGGTGCGCGGATTGTCCGGCACGCCGTCGCGCTGCCAGCGCTCGACCGCGACGAAGAACGCCTCGTGCAAGGCTTCTTCGGCGAGGTCGAAATCGCCGAGCAGGCGAATCAGCGTCGCCAGAATCCGCCGCGAGTCTTCGCGATAGACCTGCTCGACCCGCGCCCGGACTTCAGACATTCAACTGCCGCACCGGACGCACTTCAACGCTGCCGACCCGGGCCGCCGGAATATTGCCGGCGACCTGAATCGCTTCGTTGAGATCCTTGGCATCGATCAGGTAGAAACCGGCCAGTTGCTCCTTGGTTTCAGCAAACGGGCCATCGGTGATCGACAGCTTGCCGTTGCGCATACGCACGGTGGTCGCAGTCTGCACCGACTCCAGGGCTTCGGCCGCGAGCATCCGCCCGCTGCCCTGGATCGACTCGGCGTAGGCCCAGCACTCGGCGTCTTCCGGGCTGTCGGGCGACGAATGCAGCAAGCGCTCATCGCTGTAGACCAGGCATAAATACTTCATGGCGTTCTCCTGAATCGAACGGATCAACTATGGCTGAAGATCAGGGCTGCACATCGAACAGCGTGCTGCCGCTCATCGGATCGAACGGCGCCGACCAGTGCTCGTGGACAATCTTCCACGTCCCGCCCACCCGCCGATAGCACGCGGTGGCGCGCATCCAGCAGCTCTGGGTTTCGCCCTTGTCGTTGGTGCCGCCGCAGTTGGCGACCCAATGGGCGAAAGCGAGGTTGTCGGCGGTTTCGATGGCGATCTCGTGGAATTCGAAAACGTGCGGGCCGGGGCACATCTCCATGCAGGCTTGCCAGTGCGCGCGGTAAGCGGGTTTGCCCTTGAATTGCAGGGCCTTGATCGCGTCGAAGGAAAGAATGTCATCGGCATACAACGCCATGACTTTGTCGACGTCCTTGGTCATCACCGCTTCGCGGTAAGTGTTGATCAGGGACTGGATTTCAGTCTGTGCGCTCATGGTGTTCTCCGTGGTTTTTGTGGTGAAGACCCCCTTAGTCGTTCGGCCATCGGGCAGATCGACAGTCGAAACAAAAAATTTCCACCGAACACAAAATCGCTAGAATCCGAGGCTCATCTTTGTAGGAAAAAGGAAATTCCCGTGTCAGCCCAACTCGTGCCGTACGACAGCCTGAACGCCTTGCAGCGTCAGCAGGTCGAGGCGATTGAAATCCATCCCGAGCAGATCAAGTTCTCCGGCGACATCCATGGCGCGCTGCATACGCTGCTGTCCAAACCAGGTCCCGGCGTCAAAGGCTTTGCCCTGCTGGCCGATCAGGTGCCGGTGGCGTTCCTGTTGCTCAAGCGCCCGCCCGTTTTACCGGACTGGGCCGATGAACACAGCGCCACCCTGCATGCCCTGCAGGTCGATCACCGCGCACAGGGCAAGGGTTACGGCAAGGCCTGCCTGCAAGCGTTGCCCGACGTCGCTCGTCAGGCGTGGCCGGAGATCAAGGGCCTGGAGCTGTCGGTGGATGCGGATAACGACGCGGCGATCGCGCTGTACGCCAGATACGGTTTCGTCGACAGCGGCGAGGCGTACAAGGGCCGGATCGGTTACGAGCGGCGCATGGGGCTGTTTTTCTAAGTCATCGAGGGATGCACGATGATCGATTCAATCGAGGCACTGGAAGCTATTTACGGCCTGCCCCACGAGCGCGCGGTGCGCAAGCAGATCAGTTTTCTCAACGAGGATTATCAGGCGATGGTGCGCCTGTCGCCGCTGGTGATCGTCAGCTCGGTGGGCGCCGACGGTCTGGACAATTCACCGCGTGGCGACACGCCGGGGTTCGTGCGGATCATCGATCAGAACACCTTGGCCCTGCCGGATCGCCCAGGCAACAACCGCATCGATACCCTGCGCAATGTGCTGCACGATCCACGGGTGTCGCTGCTGTTCATCATTCCGGGCATTGGTGAGACATTGCGGGTCAATGGCACCGCCACCATCAGCGCTGAACCGGGGCTGCTGGAGAGCTTTGCGGTGAACGGAAAACCGGCGAAAACCGTGTTGCTGGTGACGGTGGAGGCGGCGTTTTTCCACTGTTCGAAAGCCTTTGTACGCTCTGACGCCTGGAACCCGGAAACCCACCTGCCGCGCTCGGCCCTGCCCTCTGCAGGCGCTTTCCACAAACGCCTGAATGACGGCCGGTTCGACGCCGAGACCTACGATCGCGAAGCACCCAAGCGAGTGCGCGACACCCTCTACTGACCCACCACCGACCCCTTTGCAGGAGCTGCCGCAGGCTGCGATCTTTTGATCTTGCTGTTGAGAAGATCAAGATCAAAAGATCGCAGCCTGCGGCAGCTCCTACAGGTTTTGATTGGTGATGACTTAGAGAGTCAGGGTCATCTCGTGCCACGCCATCCCGCCATGGTCTGACTCCGACGGTTTGATGTAGGCAAAGCCAAACCCGGCATACAGCGCAATGTGCTTCTCCTTGCACATCAGATGAATCGTCGCCTTGTCCATCCCGCGCATGCGCTCGATGAACTCGGCCATCAAGCGCTTGGCCAGGCCCTGGCCCTGATAGTCCGGGTGCACCACCACTGACATGATCACCACGTTCGGCCCCGCGGGATCGTGACCGATCAGCTCCTTGAACGCTTCGTCGGACATCTGCACATCAAACGCCGCACCCGAGTTGATGAACCCGGCGACCACACCGTCCACCTCGGCAACGATGAAACCCTCGGGCCAGGTGGCAATGCGCGTGGCGATCTTCTCGCGAGTGGCGGCTTCATCGCCTTCGTAGGCAACAGTTTCGATGGCGTAGCAGCGATCCAGGTCGGCGGCAGTGACGTTGCGGATGACGGTGTTCATGGCAGCTCGAAAATCAGCGGAAAAAAGTCTGCAAAGCATAAAGGAATAAGGTGCTCATATCGATCTGCGCGGGGGGCGTAAAGCCTGCGTATAAGCGCTTTTCTTCGTGCGGGTGACGGGCTATTTCTGCGGTGTGTCTCTGATCACCCTTGGGGGAAACCGCTTATGAGCAGCGTTGAAATCGGCCTGTTGATGGTGTTGGGCATCAGTACGTTCGGCTTTATCACCCTGGGTATCGACCTGTTGCGGGCGCGACGGGTGGGCAAGGGTAAACGCAGTTGAACAGCATGAGGCGGATCAGTGATCCGCCTCATCGTCATGGGCTCAGGCTTTGCTGTCGACCGGAACGCAGATTTCCAGTTTGCCGGTATGCAGTCGCGGATTGAAATCGGCGCTGTAGCGTTCCAGTTCCGGGGCATTCAGTTCCACGTAATGGGAGGTCGGCAGCCAGGTCTTGTAGATGTATTGCAGGGTTTGTGGCAACTGATCGAGCGGGCCCTTGTGCTCGAACACCGCGTACTGCCGGGGCAACACTTCAACCCACTGGTAGACCTTCTGGTCGAGGTCATCGAGCTTGCTGATTTCCACCCCGGCGATGTAATCGAAGCCCCCCTTGCCGTCGAAGTTGCTGCAGACGCCGTAGGTCACTTCGTTCTTTTGTCCCTGAATCTTGCCCAGATGCGGCAAGAATTTTTCCCACAGTGCGGGAATGTCCTTGGCAGTGTCCTGGGTAAATCGACCACGAAATCCTGCAATCAGCAGAAAGTGTCCATGTTCGAAGCGAGGTTCCGCCACTTCGACGCGTTTTTGCTCATCCATGACTCGACTCCTGGAACAAAAGTAGGGGTTCGGCTGCTGAGTATAGAAGCCAAACCCGATTCGCAATGTCACAAGGCGTGCAACTGGTCGGCGGCCCCCGAGCCAACGAACTCGTTATAACCGGATACGATCACGTAGACCGCGAAATAGCAGAAGATCGCTGCAGATGCCATGTACGAGTAGCGCAAAAGCTTGTCGCCGAGCAACTTGCCGCCGTGGCTCGCGGCAAAGCACAGACCGGCCGACCACAGCAGCCCGGCGCAGAGGAAACCACCGAGAAACAGCGCCGAACTCACCGGGCCACCGCCGCCGGAGCGGGCGATCAGAGTGCCGCCAACTGCGGCGAACCAGAGGATCGCGCTCGGCGAGGACATGGCGAGAAAGATCCCGCGCAAAAACTCCTTGCGATGCGAGTTCTGCCCCACCTCCGCTGTCGCCGCCAGTTGCGCTTCGTGATGAATCGCCGAATAGATCATCTTCGCCGCAAAGTAGATCAGCAGCGCCGACCCGCCAATCCACAGCACCCAGCGCACGCTTTCGTACTGCAGCAACACGGTCATCCCGGCCAGCGCCAACACTGCGTAGATCAAGTCGCCGACGCAGGTGCCGAGGCCCAGCGCGAAGCCCTGAAAGTATCCGCGCTGCATCGCCAGGGTGATCATTGCGATGTTGGCTACGCCGATGTCCAGGCACAGCGAGAGGCTCAGCAAGAAGCCGCTGGTGAATTCCATTAAGCATTTCCTTGGAAAAAATTATTGTCGTGCACGCTGGACAGTCCGCCATCGCTGCCCTTATCTTCCGCCACAGGTCACCGCAGTGACCAGCGTCGCTCGGACGGTTCCGGGCGCTTACGTTATCCGAGGCAACAATGGCTGAACAAGGTTCGCCGCGCCGCTTTGCGCGCATTGATCGACTCCCCCCTTACGTTTTCAACATCACCGCCGAGCTGAAGATGGCCGCGCGGCGTCGTGGTGAAGACATCATCGACCTGAGCATGGGCAACCCCGACGGGGCCACGCCGCCGCACATTGTCGAAAAACTGGTGCAGGTTGCACAGCGCGAAGACACCCACGGTTACTCCACGTCCAAGGGCATTCCGCGCCTGCGTCGGGCGATTTCCAACTGGTACAAGGAACGCTACGCGGTCGATATCGATCCGGAAAGTGAAGCCATCGTCACCATCGGTTCCAAGGAAGGCCTGGCGCACTTGATGCTGGCGACCCTGGATCAGGGCGACACGGTGCTGGTGCCGAACCCGAGTTACCCGATTCACATCTACGGCGCGGTGATTGCCGGCGCCCAGGTGCGCTCGGTGCCGCTGGTGCCCGGCGTGGACTTCTTCGCCGAGCTGGAACGGGCCATCCGTGGTTCGATCCCAAAGCCGAAAATGATGATCCTCGGCTTCCCGTCCAACCCCACCGCGCAGTGCGTCGAGCTGGATTTCTTCGAACGGGTGATCGCCCTCGCCAAACAGTACGACGTACTGGTGATTCACGACCTGGCCTATGCCGACATCGTCTACGACGGCTGGAAGGCCCCGTCGATCATGCAGGTGCCGGGCGCCAAGGACATCGCGGTGGAGTTTTTCACCCTGTCCAAGAGCTACAACATGGCCGGCTGGCGCATCGGTTTCATGGTTGGCAACCCGGAGCTGGTCAACGCTCTGGCGCGGATCAAGAGCTACCACGACTACGGCACCTTCACTCCTCTGCAAGTGGCGGCGATTGCCGCGCTCGAAGGCGATCAGCAATGCGTGCGCGACATCGCCGAGCAGTATCGCCAGCGTCGTAACGTGCTGGTCAAAGGCCTGCATGAGCTGGGCTGGATGGTCGAGAATCCGAAGGCGTCGATGTACGTCTGGGCGAAGATTCCCGAGGCTTACGCGCATCTGGGTTCGCTGGAGTTCGCCAAGAAGCTGCTGGCCGAGGCCAAGGTCTGCGTCTCGCCGGGGGTTGGATTTGGTGAGTATGGTGATGACCATGTGCGCTTTGCGCTGATCGAAAACCAGGACCGGATTCGTCAGGCCGTGCGCGGGATTCGCGGGATGTTCCGGGCGGATGGCCTGGCCCCGAAAACCGCCGGCTAACACCTGCCCCTGTAGGAGCTGCCGCAGGCTGCGATCTTTTGATCTTAAAAAATCAAGATCAAGAGATCGCAGCCTGCGGCAGCTCCTGCAGGGGTTAGCACCTTCGCATCACCCACAAAAAAACCGCATCGCTGCGGTTTTTTTGTGCCTGTGCGATCGCTTAAACGAACAGCGACAGCAGCAGGATAAAGCCCAACGCAACCACCGACAGGATGGTTTCCATCGCGGTCCAGGTCTTGAAGGTTTCAGCCACGGTCATGTTGAAGTACTGCTTCACCAGCCAGAAACCGGCGTCGTTCACATGCGACAGGATCAACGAACCGGCACCGGTGGCCAGCACCAGCAGCTCACGGTTGACGCCCGGGATCATCCCCACCACCGGCACCACGATGCCCGCGCCCTGGCCTCGGCGCAGAGCCATTCGGTGGTGGTGCTGGTG